>BNJU01005634.1_pt1 | contig 117264 bp, 135 predicted proteins | sample 8539281 | NCBI WGS metagenome assembly BNJU01 (sample SAMD00202456, study PRJDB9452) | human saliva metagenome | isolation source: human saliva | place: Japan
TTGGCTGAAAAAAACCGTCTCTGAAATTCACCGTCCCGACTTGCTTCCTAAGCTCATTCTATGGTATAATTACAATAATAATTAAACATCAGGTCAATTTCATTACTCTTACTTTTCCATAAGATACAAGGCTAAAACAGCATTTTAGCCTCTTCATTTGAGTAAGCACTATCAGAAGTCACAGCAATCGCTCACTTTCCATTTATCATTTTTAATTTATCATGTGAAGAAATGCGCTAACGCCTGCCTTCTTTTATTTTTTAGACCTTATCACAGAAAGGAATCTTATGATTTACAAAGTTTTTTATCAGGAAACAAAAGAGCGCAGCCCGCGCCGTGAAAAGACACGCGCCCTCTATTTGGATATTCAAGCTGACAGCGAGTTGGAAGGTCGCATTCAGGCTCGTAAGCTCATCGAAGAAAATACCCCTTACAATATTGAATTTATCGAGCTCTTGTCTGACAAACACCTCGAATATGAAAAAGAGTCAGGCACTTTTGAATTGACGGAGTTCTAACCCATGGCATATACCTTAAAACCCAAAGAAGTTGGCGTTTTTGCGATTGGTGGGTTAGGCGAAATCGGTAAAAACACCTACGGGATTGAATACCAAAATGAAATAATCATCGTGGATGCCGGTATCAAGTTCCCAGAAGACGACCTGCTAGGAATTGACTATGTCATTCCCGACTACTCTTATATCGTGGAAAATATTGACCGCGTAAAAGCTGTTCTCATCACCCACGGGCACGAGGACCATATCGGCGGTATTCCTTTCTTGCTCAAGCAAGCCAATGTTCCTATCTATGCTGGTCCTTTGGCTCTTGCTCTCATTCGCGGCAAGCTAGAAGAGCATGGTCTATTGCGCGATGCTAAGCTTTATGAAATCAATCAAAACACAGAACTGCAGTTCAAGCATCTGAAAGCTACTTTCTTCCGGACAACCCACTCTATTCCAGAGCCCTGGGAATTGTCATCCATACCCCGCAGGGTAAGATTGTCTGTACCGGTGACTTCAAGTTTGACTTTACACCAGTCGGTGAGCCGGCAGACTTGCACCGTATGGCTGCTCTGGGTGAGGAAGGCGTTCTCTGTCTCCTATCTGACTCGACCAATGCTGAAGTTCCGACCTTTACCAATTCCGAAAAAGTGGTTGGACAATCTATCATGAAGATTATCGAAAGCATTCATGGACGGATTATTTTCGCCTCTTTTGCTTCCAATATCTTCCGGCTCCAGCAGGCAGCCGATGCTGCTGTCAAGACTGGCCGTAAGATTGCGGTCTTTGGCCGCTCCATGGAAAAGGCTATTGTCAACGGGATTGAGCTGGGCTATATCAAGGTTCCTAAAGATACCTTCATCGAGCCAAATGAACTCAAGGACTATCCAGCTGGCGAAGTGCTGATTATGTGTACCGGAAGTCAGGGTGAGCCGATGGCAGCCCTGTCTCGGATTGCCAATGGTACCCACCGTCAGGTTCAGCTGCAGCCTGGTGATACAGTCATCTTCTCATCCAGTCCTATCCCTGGTAATACGACTAGCGTTAACAAGCTGATTAACATCATTTCCGAGGCTGGTGTAGAAGTGATTCACGGTAAGATTAACAACATCCACACCTCTGGACACGGTGGCCAGCAAGAGCAGAAACTCATGCTTCGCTTGATCAAGCCTAAATATTTCATGCCAGTCCATGGTGAATACCGTATGCAGAAAGTCCATGCAGGTCTAGCCGTTGATACTGGAGTTCCAAAAGACAATATCTTTATTATGAGCAATGGTGACGTGCTGGCTCTGACAGCTGACTCAGCTCGTATTGCCGGTAGCTTCAACGCTCAGGATATTTATGTTGATGGGAACCGCATTGGTGAAATCGGAGCCGCAGTCTTGCGCGATCGTAAAGACCTGTCAGAGGACGGTGTGGTTCTGGCCGTTGCGACGGTTGATTTGAGTCCAAGATGATTTTAGCAGGTCCAGATATTCTCAGCCGTGGCTTTATCTACATGCGCGAATCAGGTGACCTCATTCGCCAAAGCCAGCGCATCCTCTTCAATGCCATTCGCATTGCCCTCAAGAATAAAGATGCCAGCGTCCAATCTGTCAGCGGCGCTATCGTCAACGCCTTGCGTCCTTTCCTCTACGAAAGCACCGAGCGCGAACCTATTATTATTCCGATGGTGCTTACACCAGACGAAGACAACTAAAAAATAAGCTTTGCTAGATTTAGCAAGGCTTATTTTTCTGCTTTATTTTTTGTTCGAGAGGCATGCTTTATAATCCAAGCGCAGCTCGGACTCAGTTCTTCCTCTTGCCAAGCTTGAATGATACACTCAAACATTTCAGGATCTTCTTTATATAAATCATTCAGATTATTAGCGACGCTTTTTTGGATTGATTTATCCGCATCATCCTTTAGATTCCTTAAAATAGCGGTAAATTCATCAAAATAATCTAAGACCACAGTCTGCTTCTTAGCCCAAGGCAATCGAATGCGCATACACTCGCTGGCTAATCTACGGACACGCACATTCTCGTCTTTACTCCACTCTAGCAGTAAATCCATCGTAGATTTAGGATAATTAGCCAGCAAGGGCCGCATGGAAAATTCTCCAGTAAATCGCTTGGTTAATTCCTTACTAAAGGCTGCACTTAACTCGAATTCCTGACCTCCGTAAAGTTCTACGTATTTGCCAATCGGCCACAACCAGTATCCTTCTGAAAACATGCCCAAGCCACCCTCTAACTCTGGACCAAGTATCTGCTCAAAAACCTTCAGAGAATCAGCATAAGAAAGCGGCAAGCATTCTTTGATACTCTTTGCCAGCAGCTCCTGACGCTGAGTAAATTCCAAAGCCTCTAAGTCGCTTTCAACTAGAGACATAAAATGCTGAGCATCAAACTTATCTGTGACTTTTTGCAAACGACAGCTCAAATCCTCCGCATAAACCAAATCATAATAATCTTTAACCTTTTTCGCCATGATTTTTAAATCCCCTTAACAGACTTCTCACTGCTCCTCTGACTTCTGCTTCTTCCTCTTTCTCAGCCAGAAAAAGAGACAACTCGTTCAAGGCACCTGAAATCATGTGAGCTGCCATATCCAGATCAATAGAGACAAGTTTCCCTTCTTTAGATAAAATGTCTAATTGTTCTCTCAAATGAAAGAAAGAATTAGCCTCGTCCTGACGACGCCACTCTTTCCACTCAACGACATTGGGACCATCAAGCAGGAGAATACGTCTATTTTCGGTCAAGGTCGCAAAACGAACAAAAGCAACACAGCCTTCCACCAACTGCTCCCAAGAATCGTGTGCTTCCAGGGCATTTTTTTCTACATAAGACCCCAGTTCGGACTGAATTTGTGCCAGTACGGCGGTAAATAAAGTTTTCTTATTCCCGAAATGATGATAAAGTGCGCCTCTTGTCATTCCCAACTCATCTACAATTTCTTCCAAGGAAGTTTCTGCATAACCCTTTAAAGAAATGTTTCCGGGCGATAGCTAATATTTTCTTGCTTGTCTCTAGAGAAGCCTGCTGCTTTTTATTCATCTTCACTCTCCAAATAATTTGCCGCAAATTCAGCGCTAGGTGGAATGACTTGAATGACATCAACCAAAACAGAACCCGGCGCTTCCACAATGAAATGTCGCTGCCCAAAATCTTCACTTTTAATGGGAAGAAGGATCTCCATTTCTTCTTGCTGACGCAATTCTTCATAAAGAAAATCCACATTGTCAACTTCGATATTGATGATTAGACCACTCGCCTTAGACTGGTAGGCTTGTGGCACTGTCCCATGCTTGCTATCAATAAAAGCAAGCTCAAAACCACTCTCGATATTCTTTAAACTAATATACCAATCTGAACGGAAGGTTTCCTGAAATTGGAAATAGTCAATGAAAAATTGTGCAGCTTGATGGACATCTTCGCTCATTAAAACGGGGTATAAACTGGTAATCATTTGTTCTCCTTTTCTTAAACTTTATTTTAACATACATGCTGAATGTATGCAAATAGATGTTAGAAAACAGAAGCCAAATTGGCTTCCGTCTATTTAAGAATGGCTTCGTTTAATCGCTTGATAAAATGATATTTGGTAATGCCTTTTTGCGGAACATCTGTTAGACTGGCGTAGATTTCATAGCCTTGCTTGATGTAAAAATCCCTGGCCTGATAAGATTTAGTAGATAAAGTAATGCTAGTCGCTCCAGCTTCTGCAGCCTTTTCTTCTAATTCTGCCAGCAGACTGGCTCCCAAACCTTTTTCTGATGTTCTTTATCCACCACCAAAGCCTTGATATGAATGCTTTCCAACACCTGTTGGGCATGGAGCAAGGCGATTAACTGGCCATCTTCCTCCCGCATTAGATAATAATCTTGAGGTTCAAGTTTTTCAAGCATGCCTGAACCAAAACAGGCTTCATATTGCTCATCGAAAACCCGCTTGATAAAATCATGAAATTCTTCCATCTTTCTCCTCCTCCACGAAAAAGCAGGGGATATGCCAATCCTCCTGCTCTAAGTTTAGTATAAATCTAAATAATTATCCACTTCCCATTGAGAGACAAAGGTTGCATAGCTAGCCCACTCGATACGCTTAGCTTCTAAGAAGCTAGTATAGATATGCTCGCCAAGAGCCGCTTTAACAACTTCGTCTTCTGTCAAGGCCTTCAAGGCATTGTGAAGAGTTGATGGCAGGTCTGTAATTCCTGCTTCCTTACGCTCCTCTGGAGTCATGATATAGATGTTTTCTTCGATTGGTGCTGGAGCTTCGATTTTATTCTCAACACCGTGCAGGCCAACTTCCAAGAGAACAGCCATAGCAATATATGGATTGGCCATCGGGTCAACCGAACGCAGCTCCAAGCGAGTACCCATACCACGAGAGGCTGGCACGCGCACCAACGGTGAACGATTGCGTCCTGCCCAAGCAATATAAACTGGTGCTTCATATCCAGGAACCAGACGTTTGTATGAGTTGACCGTTGGATTCATGATAGCTGTATAGTTATAAGCATGATTAATCAAACCACCCAAGAAATGGTAGGCTGTTTCTGACAGCTGCATACCTTTTGGATCTTCTGGATCGAAGAAGGCATTATTGCCGTCTTGATCAAAGAGGGACATGTTACAGTGCATACCAGACCCCGCAATGCCAAACTTAGGCTTAGCCATAAAGGTTGCATACAGACCATGCTTACGAGCAATAGTTTTCACAACCAGCTTAAAAATCTGAATCTTATCACAAGCCCGAAGTACTTCATCATACTTAAAGTCAATCTCGTGCTGGCCGACAGCTACCTCATGGTGACTAGCTTCTACTTCAAAGCCCATCTTGGTCAGGACATTGACGATTTCTCGACGAGTATTGTCTGCCAAATCCGTCGGCGCCAAGTCAAAATAGCCACCCTTATCATTGACTTCCAGCGTCGGATCGCCATTTTCATCCAGCTTAAAGAGGAAAAATTCTGGCTCTGGTCCGAGGTTAAAGGATTTGAAGCCCAGTTCTTCCATATGCTTGAGAGCACGCTTGAGGTTGCTGCGAGGATCCCCTAGAAACGGTACATGATCTGTCGTATAAACATCACAAATCAGACCCGCTACACTGCCGTTTTCATCTCCCCAAGGAAACACTGTCCAAGTATCCAAATCAGGATAGAGATACATATCTGATTCATTGATACGGACAAAACCTTCGATGGAAGAACCATCAAACATGGCTTTATTGGATAAGACCTTGTCAAGCTGTTCATCCGTGGCAGGAATTTCCACATTCTTCATAGTCCCTAAAATATCAGAGAACATAAGACGAATAAAGGTAACATTTTTCTCTTTTACTTCGCGACGGATATCAGCTGCTGTAATAGACATTAAATTTCTCCTTGTAATTCAAACAAAATAGCTATGGTCGACGCATCTGACCAAAGGTTGGCAGAGAAGAAGCAAAACGGCCTTGCTGCAAGATGTCATGATGCAGAGCACGGCGGACATCTTTTTCACTAATGGTCTTGTGGGACTTGGCTTCACGCTCAGCATATTTCCTCTTAATTGCAGCGATATTATAACCTTCCGAAATATAATCTTTAATTTCTAAAAGACGGTCCATATCATTCAAAGAATACATCCGACGATTGCCCTCATTTCGAGTAGGGGTAATCAGATTCTGGTCTTCATAATAACGGATCTGACGGGCAGATAGGTCCGTCAGTTTCATAACACTGCCGATGGGAAAGACTGCCATGTTTCGGCGAAACTCTTTTTCCTTCATTCAAATTCCTCTCTACGCACTATTATAGGGACGAAATAAATCTTATGTCAAGAAATAATGTCAGATTTTCTTACACGGATTTTATTTTTTCTTTTCAAAGATGGTTCGCAGCCGATCTATATCAGAATTTACCAGAATTGCAACAAAAACTCCCATAAAGGTTTCAAAGATTCTGGCAAAGACATACAAGATGGTATCTTCCGGCCGAATGGACAGGGTAATAATCAGCATGGCAGATACTCCGCCAATGACTCCCGCCTTGTTGTTCATAGCGACATTGGTCATAATTGTCAGCATGGTACAGACCGGTACCAAAAGGAGGGTGACCCAATACTGCTCCTTAAAGACACTATTGACAATGAAAAAGAGCAGAGCGTAAAAACCACCGATACTGTTTCCCAAGATTCGCGATGTCCCGAAGTGGACACTCTTATCAAATCTTCACGAAGACTAAAGACCGCCGTCAAAGCACCGATTTGCAGGCCTTTCCAACCAAAAAGCCCAAAGAGCAATAGGATGATGAAGACAGCCAGACCTGTTTTAAAGGTACGCATGCCCAGACGAAATTTCGATTTATCAAACTTGTACTTATTGAAATAACTCATTAGTCTCCTTCCAGGAAATCCTCCCTCTCTTCATTTTAACATATTTCGTCTCAAAAAAACTCTTTCTGCTCAGGACTTTTCCCACACAAAGAAAAAGCCCTATCAGCTACCGCATCAAGAGCTATCGACTATTTAAAAGCTGAGACATTATCGGTCCCAGCCTCGTTTTTATTATCTTTAGTTTGGATAAATGTAAGTAACTCCACCCATAAATTCATTTGGGTTAAAGTAGCCACGATAGTTGTTAATCTGCTTTTGGCGATTATAGTTCGCTTCTAGAACTTGAATTGAGCTGTCGCTTTGCACATCTGTCACATAAGCAACATGTCCGTATTCGCCACCATCCCAAACTGCAATAGCGCCTGGTACTGGAACATTTCCTGTTGCATAACCCTGAGCACCAGCATTGATTGCCCAAGTATTAGCATTCCCCCACCAGTTGCTTGCCCAGGGAGCCATTTCTTTCACGCCCCAGGTACATTGGCCGATTGGGTAAGAATTGCCATAGTCAGTTGGCGTATTTAAGACAACATCTTCAGTATCAGATACCAAAGCAGCATCACTTGTCGCTTCATAAGCTGGAGCGCTGTAAGGATTGTAAGTCTGAGCCAAAGCTGTACCATTTACTTGCAGCACATCTCCTGGGTTAATCGTATCAAAAATTGTCTTTCCATTATTGGCAGCAAGTTCGTAAGGATTCATTCCATTGGCACTAGCAATGGCAAAAAAAGAGTCCCCTTGCTGGACAACATAAGAATCTGCATGAACAGCTTGAGCGCCGATTGTCGCCAAAAAAGCTGTGGAAGTTAAACCAAGAGTCGCTTTAGCAAATGTTTTTTTCATAACTGTTTTCTCCGTATAATTTGATGATAAAAAAATCATACCTCATTTACATGTCAGTTTTTTTAGAGTTATGTTTTTGTCATGTTACAAATGATTTAGACTTTTGCTACATAAGATTTTGCAGTATTTTTAAAGATAAAAAGGCTAGGGATTCCCTAGCCTCATCTATTATCAGTCTTCTTTACCTTTCAATTTTCCTAGACCTAAAGCACCAATAATGGCTGCTAAACCTAGATATGGCAGATAGACTGTATCTTTTGCTCCCGTTTCTGGCAGAAGAGAAACAGGAATCTTTTTGGCCACTGAAGTTGGATTAGCTCTTCTTGGATCGTTTATATCTGAAACAAGCAGATGCTGTGCCTTAGGAGTGACTGTTGTAACTGTATTTGAAGCATAGACCACATGGTTGACCGTATTGATGTAGGTATTTTCAAAAGTACCTGCAGCAATCCGCTTCATCTGTAGATAGGTTTCAGCCTGAAAAGCTGAATCCAGAGAAATAGTCTCTAAGAATTCTTCCTTGAAACGAATAGAAATCAAACCTTTCTCAAGATCAACATTCGCAGCTGTATACTCAGTCAAATCTGTACCAGCCTTTATCACCTTACCATCTTTGAGCATGATGTCCACTTTGGCAAAGGTTTTGTAAGCACCCGTGTACTCATCTCCTCGTTGGTCATAATCATCCACAAAGCTATAGTCTGTCAAACCTTCAGAGTGGTTAGCAGGGATCAAGCCGCCGATGAGACGGTAGTTAAAGTGCCGTCCCAAAGTCAGTTCCTTGCCATCCAAGTTCTCTGCACTTGTCGGATCCAAACTCAGAGTAATATCTTTTTCAGGACTGATTTTAGGAACATTGTTCACGACTACGTCTGTCGCATAACCATTTCCAAAGTCAATTTGATAAGCCCGGTTCTCGAATTTACCGCCTGTGCGGCCCATTCCTTCTTTGACCGCCATAGGGCTTGTAATGGTCAAAGATTTACCTGTTACAACATATTGGTCATAAAAGGCTTGGGCATCGTCTGCTGCAAAGAGTTGGAAAGAACCTTTAACAGTGATATTGGCCTTTTGAAGGAGCTCTCGAACTGCTGCAGGGGCTTTTTCAAGGCTCTCGTAGTGGGTCACTGTCACACCTGCCACAGCCTTGCCATCCGCATCCACTAGCTTGACTAATTCTGGACGAAGCTCAAGTGCCTCTTCTGGATAATCATCTACATAGTAGAAGCCTTTTTGAATCGTGCTCTTAGATGACTTATCTCCCTTATACTGGTCCAAATCCCAAGTCAGCTCATAATAGTTGGTCGAACCAGCCAAGACTTCCTTACCATCAATCACCAAGCCTGCCTTATTTTTATTGACCTTGGTTGGCTTGATGTAATTATTGCTAGGATTATCTGAATCATCAGGCTTGCCTGGCGTAGTCACGCGTACTACGTTTGAGCGGACACCATAGGCATCATTGACTGTCATGGTGAAATTATTGGTATAAGTCGCGCCATCATTGAGAACTCGACCGACTACAGTTGGAAAGAGCGTAGCAACTTCTTTGGTCGTATCAGCGTTATAAGTAGCTAAGGTTGCTGGAGTTGCCTTGAATGTCACTGTGTGACTAGCCCTATCATAGCTGACGTCAAAACCTGCGCTAGCAGCTTTTGTTGCTTCTAAGTCAACTTCATAACCACTTGGCAACGGATCAGCAATGACAAAAGAAGTCGTCTCGCTGCGTCCAGCTGGAAGAGCTTCTGTCTTTAAGGCAAACTGAACGACAGACTGCTTAGCTACAAGAGTCTTATCAATATTGGTGCCTTGGTCATTTTGAATTTCTTTATTGATCAGCGGCTGAGATTGTAAAAGAGCATAATGATAATGCACAGTCGGTACTACTGGCGCTGCTGGCTCTTTTTGATAAACAGGTTCTGCTGGTAAGGTTGGCAGCGGGCTATAAGTTGGTTCTACCGGCTTATTAGGCTCCGGTGTATCTGGTGTAGGAGTTGGCGCTTCCGGCTCCTTCTCATAAGTCGGTGCTGCCGGAGGTGTTGGCTCTTTTTCATAGGTCGGTTCTACCACTGCTGGCCGGACAGTTTTTTCTACTTCATAGCTTGGCTCAGAAGGCTTACTAGGCTCTTGTGTATCTGGTGTACGCGTCGGTGGCGTCGGATCTTTTTCATAAGTCGGTGCTGCCGGAGGTGTTGGAAGAGCCTTCGGTGTTGGTGTAGTTGGAGTTGGATCCAAAGGCTTAAGCGCTTCTTCAGTTGGCACTGCAGGAGCTGTAGGAGCTACTGGCGCTTCCGGTTCTTCTACTGTGATGATTGGCAGATCATTCGCTCGAACATCACCATTAATCGCAAACCAAATATTTGGTTTCTTAGGAGCTAGTTTGTCAGCCCTACGTGGATCAGTAGCCTCTGGCTGGCCTAACACTTCAGAAGAGGAAATTGTTCCAATCGTCATACTGTTGGTTGTGCCAGAAATTTCTACCGCTCCTGCTCCATACCATGAGTTAGGAGCATCTGTAGTGTCCCAGCCTGAGTCCGGCTGAGCATTCTTATACATGGTAAAGCGAGATCCGCCAACTCCTTTTTTGAAGTTTTCAGACTCAGTCGCATAAATTTGGCCGTTCTTTTCACCAATAGATGAACCTGAAATCTTGTTGAAAGTTCCGGTATAATCTTTGGCCATTTCGATAGAGTTAGCTTCACGGTTGAGGGAAGCCACGGACATCAAGGCCTGGTCAAAATTAATCGGTTGGCCTTTATCATCATAAAAGACAAATTCCGTCTTCACAAAGAGAGAGGTTGCATCTTCAAAATTTCCTGTATAAGCTGAAGCAAACACTCCCATGGTTGGATCTTTAAAAATACCTAACCAAGCCTTATCATTGCGGAATTGGGAGCTTGGATCAAGAGTATAAGTATAAACGATTTTAGAAACTTTTTTCCCTCGATAATAAGTTCCCTGAAGATTTGTATAGGTTGCTGTTGCAGACTGACCGCGGCTCAGCAAAACAGAAGACCATTCAGTCGGCCCTTTACCACTTGTTACGTTAGAACTATAGTCTGCATACTTGCCAACCGTACCAAAGCTTTCCTGCTGATTGGTCTGATAGTTAGCATTTTGAATATCTGTTACTTTGAAGTTGTCCAACTGGAAGAGTTTCTTAGAAAACTCTGCAGTGTTCTTCACAGCGGCTTCCATGCCAGCATAGCTGACAAACTCACCAGTTGTAGTCAGTGACAGATCAGCATTAGGTTCTGATTTGAAAACCAGACTTTGCGCAATTGGACGGCTCAGATGCCCGTCTTCAGTCTTCTTTGCTTCTGCGATAGCCAGTCCAGCCTTAATCTTGGCCTGTTCAGCATCATACTTAGCCTTATCTTGCTGATACTTGGCTAATTTTGTATTATAGACAGCCAAATCAGCATTATACTGGGCCAACTGAGCTTGATAATTTGCTTGGGCTTGAGCATTACGCTTCTTGATTTCTTCATTTTCAGCTGCTATAGTGGCATTCTTAGCTTGGTTCTCTGCCAGCTTTTGCTCATATTCTTTTTGAGCTGCTGCATTTTCAGCTTCAATTTGAGTCTTTTTAGCTTCATAAGCTGCTAAATCTGCTTCATATTGAGCTTTTTTATCTTGATTTTCCTTTTGGATACGGGCCAATTCTGCCTGATAATTTGCCTGAGCCGCTTGATATGCCGCTTCATTATCAGCATTGGTCTTTCGGACAGTTGCTAAATCTGTTTGATATTGGACAAGTGCTGCCTCGTAGGCCGCTTTTGCAGCCGCATTCCGCTGTTTAATAGCTTCATTATCAGCAGCAATCTTAGCATTTGCAGCTTCAGTATCCGCTAAAGCTTTTTCATACCGTGCCTTAGCCGCCGCATTCGCCTTCTGAACACGGTCTAGCTCACTAGCATAAGCCGCCAGAGCCGCATCATAATTAGCCTTTGTTTCCGCATTCAGTTTTTGAACACGGGCCAACTCTGCATCATAGGCCGCTTTAGCTGCTTGGTAAGCCGCCGCATTATCCGCATTCGTCTTTTGAACCGCTGCTAAATCTGTTTTGTACTTGCTCAGTGCTGCTTCATAATCTGCTTTCAGCTGAGCATTTTCTGCTGTAATCCGAGCCACTTCTGCTTGATGAGCAGCCAAATCTTTAGCGTATTGGTCTGCAGCCGCTTTGTTTTCTGCTGTAATCCGAACTACTTCCGCCTCGTAGGCTGATACTTTTTCTTTGTACTCCTTGACCTTGGCATCAATATCGGTTACTTGCGCTTGATAATCTGCTGCAATCTCCGCTTTTTTGTCTGCAGTTTCTTGAGCAGTCTGAGCTACTCCTTTGTCAACAGCTGGGTCTTTGACCACTGTCAGTCCAGCTTCTTGAGCCTTTTTGACGCTTTCATCTAAACCAGCCGTTGGAACAGTCACTGTCACACCGCCATCTGCCTGACCTGCTCTCGCCTGACTCTCTTTAGATGCCTGACTGGCTGGCCCTTGAGCTTGAGGCAGATTAGTCGCTGCATTTCCAGTGCCCACCATTTCAGTATTGACAGGACTATTGGTATCAGATACCACTTCATCTGCTCTTACTTGCATCGTTGACGTTAAAAAAGCCGCACCTAGAACAGCACCGCATAAAGTTTTAACAGCCTTGTTTTTCCGAAAACCAAAAACTTCTTTTTTCTTCATTTTTCTCCTCCCTCTGCTAACTTTTACAGTATGCAGTTTTCTCATGCCTTCAGAAAATCAAAAAGTAATGGAAACCACCAATCAGAAGTTTCTTTCTCATTTTGACCCTCTTTAAGCATCAGAATAAATATATATATCTTAATCCTAACAAGTTTTTCTCAGTTTTGCAAGCATTTTATGCTCGTTTTATTTACCTTTATGCAGATTTAGACATCCAAGGAAAAACGTATTTTTATTGTAGGATTTTTCCCTACAGCAGGACAATGAGAATTCAAGAAAAAGACCAGCTTTCACTAGTCTTTCCTTATTACAGTTTTGTACTTGTTATCTACAAAATCAAAGTTTCTAAGCTTGCTGCTTATTTTTCAGTCAGTGCTGCAAGTCCTGGCAATACTTTACCTTCAAGAAGTTCCATTGATGCTCCACCACCAGTAGAAATCCATGAGAACTTGTCTGCACGGCCAAGGTTGATAGCTGCGGCAGCTGAGTCACCACCACCGATGATTGATTTTACGCCAGGTTGTTTCACGATAGCGTCCATAACACCGATTGTACCAGCTTGGAAGTCTGGGTTTTCAAATACACCCATAGGGCCATTCCAGACAACAGTTTTCGCACCAGTCAAGGCTTCATCAAATTTAGCGATAGATTTAGGACCGATATCCAAACCAAGGAAGCCTGGATCCACTGCTTCACCTTCAGTATCTTTCACTTCAGTATAGTCCGCAAAAGCATTTGCTTCTTTAGAGTCAACTGGCAAGATCAATTTACCGTTTGCTTTTTCAAGAAGAGCTTTCGCAACATCCAATTTGTCTTCTTCTACAAGTGAGTTACCGATTTCGATACCTTGTGCTTTGTAGAATGTGTAAGTCATCCCACCACCGATAAGGACTTTATCAGCTTTTTCAAGCAAGTTTTCGATAACACCAATCTTGTCAGATACTTTTGAACCACCAAGAATGGCTACGAATGGACGTTCTGGAGTTTCAACAGCTTCCTGGATGTAGGCAATTTCGTTTTCAAGAAGGAAGCCAGCAACTGCTTTTTCAACGTTACCTGAGATACCGACGTTAGATGCGTGTGCACGGTGAGCCGTACCGAATGCATCATTTACAAAGATACCATCTCCAAGAGATGCCCAGTATTTACCAAGTTCAGGATCGTTTTTAGATTCTTTCTTGCCGTCAACATCTTCAAAACGAGTGTTTTCGACCAAAAGAACTTGTCCATCTTCAAGAGCATTGATAGCTGCTTCCAATTCAGCACCACGAGTGACACCTGGGAAAACAACGTCTTGACCCAATTTAGCAGCCAAGTCTGCAGCTACTGGTGCAAGTGATTTACCTTCTTTGTCCGCTTCTTCTTTAACACGTCCAAGGTGAGAGAAGAGAATTGCGCGACCGCCTTGCTCGATGATGTATTTAATAGTTGGAAGAGCTGCAGTGATACGGTTGTCATTCGTAATCACTCCGTCTTTCAATGGTACGTTAAAGTCTACACGAACGAGGACTTTTTTACCTTTCAAATCAACGTCTTTAACAGTAAGTTTTGCCATGTTACAAAAACTCCTTTTCATATTTTATACGCAACTATTATATCATATTTTCCAAAAGTTTTCTTGATATAAGGAAAATTTTCACAAAAAAGAAGTGCCACGCACTTCTTTCTCTCGAACTTTGGAATTAGAGAATAGGAAAAAGGGCGCTAAACTCATTCAGACAATAGTTAAAGCTGGATTTTTTCTCTAGATTTAACAATTCAAAAAGTCAGTAAAACTACTGACTTCAACTTTTTCTACTATCTAAATTGCAAAGACTTGCCCTACTGCATAGGTGACTGCCATGGTTAAAAGACCGATCGCGAGGTTGCGAATCATAGCATTTTTGAGCGGTGCTTTGCCCAATCTAGCGCTGGTATAGCCTGTTCCCAAGAGGGCCAAGGCCACGATTAATACGGTTGCCCAGATACGAACGCCGGCTGGAAGCAGGATAATGGTAATCATAGGAAAAAGCGCACCAACAGCAAAGGCTAAAAAGCTTGATACGGCAGCATGCCAGGGATTAGTGAACTCCTCAATCTCGATTCCATATTTTTCCTGCACCAAAGCCTCCAACGGATCCTGGAGAAAAGCCCGATTGGTCATGAGCTGGGCAGAAGTCTCACACTCACCATTTTGAACATAGGCAGCATAGAGAGACTGCCTAGCGATCTCGGGATTCTTCTCTAAAAGCTCTCGCTCTCTGGCAACAGCAGCTTCTTCTGTATCCTTTTGAGTAGAAACAGAAACATACTCCCCACCAGCCATAGAAAAGGCACCCGCAAAGACTGCCGCTAAACCAGATAGAAATATAATCCAGATATCGTCCGTCGCGCTAGCCACCCCGATTACTACTCCTGCGATGGAAATAATGCCATCATTGGCTCCCAAAACCCCTGCCCGCAATATATTCAGCCGACCACTAAAGTTCGTATCAATTTTATGTTCTTCCACTATTTAAATTTTTCTCTTCTCTTTTATTTATAATGATTATAAATAAAATCCATAACTAATACAAGAGAAAATCGAAAAAAATGAGAAAAAGTTCTACTATTTAAGAGAAAGAATGGATTAATAAAAATATTTCTCAAAGATAAATCTTAAACTTCATTAATATAATGCAAGTATCATCTCCACAAGCCACCTAAGATCTGTTTTTCTAACAAATCTAAGTCTTCTTCCCTTATTTCGCCATTGTCCCCAATGATATACAATTGAGCAAAGTAAGCTATTAAAGGACCTGTAAAGATCCGAATCATTTGATCAATTGAGATTTCTGGATTGACACGTGCATCGGTCCCTAATTGAGTACGAAGCTCTATAATTTTATCCTGAAGAAGATTCCAAATAAGTGTCTGTTCTTGCTTCAATTTATTGTTTGATAACATCTCCTGCCAAATTATTTTTAACAAGGCTTGATTTGTTTTGAGGTAAGCCATTCGATCATGGACTAAATAGTGAATTTTCTCCTCAGTTGTCTGTAAAATCAACAGCTGGTCTAAGAAACTTCCAAACAGACTAGGAAGAACAGGATGCAAAATAGCTGTTAAAAGATCTTCCTTGGTTTTAAAATACTTGAACAGAGTCGCCTGACTTAGTCCGGCATACTCCGCAATTTGCAGAGTAGAAGTTCCATTGTAGCCCCTTGTTGATATGAGATCCACTGCAGCTTGCATGATTTTCTTTTTTCCTTTGGGGTAGGCAGCTCCCTCTAAGTAATCCTCAAAAGATTCAAAAAAATTTTCAGTCATTTCGTTCCCTCACGTCTTCCTCTTTTGTTCTTATCTATCACTTATTATACTTTACGATAACGACGCAATCCAACGATATTGAGAATTGTTAAAATGATCAGGAAAATCATTAAAACACCAAGATTTAACAAATATCACCAAGATTGTGTCCGTAAAGAATAATCTGGCTTATTGCATCACCAGAATAGGTTAATGGCAAAAATTTTCCCACAGTTAGAGCCCATTCTCCCATAGATGACAATGGAATAATTCCTGAGAAAAAAAGTTGGGGCATAATGACGAGAGGAATAAATTGCATCATTTGGAATTCTGATTTTGCTAGGGTAGACAAGAGAATTCCAAAGGCAAGTGCTACAAGAGCCAGTACCACATTAACTATTATAACATTTAAAATACTTCCTACTACCTCTACATCTAGTAGCCAAATTGCTGCTAAGACTACAACTGCTGTTTGAAAAATCGCAATAATACCGTAAGACAGCATATAGCCATAGACGATTTCAGACCGTTTCACTGGTGTTGCTAGCAAACGTTCTAGTGTTCCACTGGTGCGTTCTTTCAAAAGCGCCATGCCTGAAATCAAAAAGACAAAGAAGAAAACTACAAAACCTATCAAAACAGGAATCATACTGGTAAAGAAGCTTGTATTTTCATCTCCATACTGGTAAGATTCCTTGATTTCTGGTGTTTTTGTGTCCGAGTCCAATTGTGGAAGAGCTTGTTTGACACGAGATAGTAACTGATCGGTGCCCTCACTGGCGATACTTGTTCGTAACACCTGTCGTATCATAGATGTTTTGGAGGCATCTGTGTTTGCGTAGTCTACCTGATACTCCCAGTCTTTATAAGAAATCACAGCATCGACTTTCTCATTAGCTAGTGCTTCTTTGGCTTGATCTAAGCCTTGATAAGTCTCAACGTCCACATGATCGAGCTCATCCATTTTCGTTACCAAACTAGTTGGTAGATCTTGTGTCGCTAACTTGACATTCACGGTTGTACTAGCTGAAAACATGAGGTTCATCAACCACATAATAAATACCGGCGCTACAAACATCATAGCCAAGGTTCGTTTGTCACGAAGTAATTCTTTGATAACTTTTTAGCAATAGCAATGGTTCTCATCTTACTCTCCTTCTGCTTTCAAAAATACTTCTTCAATACTTGAAACATTGTAACTCTCTTTGAGATTCTTCGGTGTATCAAAAGCAATGATTTCTCCTCCTAAGAGTAAGCCTACCTTATCCGTCAACTCCGCTTCATCCATGACGTGAGTTGTCACCAAGATTCCTACTCCATTGTCTCTTAGTTCGATTAACTCTTTCCAAATTTTCTTACGCAGAGAAGGATCAATCCCAACTGTTGGCTCATCTAAAATCAAGAGCTGAGGATTCCCCAGAAGTGCGATGGCCAGAGATAAACGTCGTTTCATTCCTCCAGAATAACCGGATACCGTTTTATTCAAATGCTCTGTCAAATCCACAACTTGAGCCACATGGGCAATTTCAACTGTCAGATCTCTTTTGGATAGCCCTTTTAGCTGACCAAAAAATTCCAGATTTTCTTGACCTGACAAAGCCTCATATAAGGCATCTGACTGGGCCATATAACCAATATCTCCTAAAATATGACGATTGGGCATAGTATGATCCAATATCAAAGCAACCCCTCCGTCAGTTTTTCCATCCCTAACATGGTCTTAATCATAGTTGATTTACCAGCACCAGACGGACCAATTAAGCCTATAATTTCTCCCGGCTGCAATTCAAAGCTGACATGATTCAAAACCATTTGACGACCAAAAGACTTATCCAAATCTTGTAAATGTAGCAATTTTTTCATATGCTTCCTCCTAGGTGAGTGTATACTTACCTTTTTTAAATCACAAGAGCTATTATAGTGAGTGTTCACTCACTTGTCAAGAAAAAAGTTGAAATTCTTTAAAAAAATAAAAACACCAGATGATATTATCTGATGCTTATAAAAAATATCTCTGATTTTAGGAGTGTTTCTGAATCTCTTCTCGATACTCCGATATCGTCTTTCCTGTCCACTTTCTAAAGGCTCGTGAGAAGGAAGATACTTCTGAATAGCCCAGCAAATAGGCTACATCATCCGTTGTCATGTCAGGATTTTTGAAGTAACCAAAGGCTAGAATCTTCTGCACATTTTGCAATTCCTGGTTAAACTTGGTCCCTTCTGCCGTCAGGTTTCGTTGCAAGGTTCGGCTGCTAATGCCGAGAGTCGCTGCGATATCTTCGATACTAAAGGCACCACTTGGGATGGCCTGGTAGAGTTTTTACTGAACAATACCGGTAAAACTTTCACTGGTCACGGCTTTTGCCAAGCGCTCTTTGAGTTGAGGTTCTAGATAGTCCAACATGACATTATTGGATGTCAGGAATGGTTTCTCTAAATCCGACTTTTTAAAGACTAGTTCATTCCCTTCCATTATTTCCACGTGACAGCCAAACACCTTCAGACTGACTTCTTCATAGACATATGGAGTCCCCACGTGTAGGGGGACGATGTTTTCTCCTGTACCAGTCCGAATCAAATCAACTAATAAAAGTTGTTCATTGAGAAGGGCGAAACGAGGCAAGTCAAGTCCTGAATAATCATAGCGGTAGCTAACACGTACAAGGTCATCGAAGGTTTCGATACTAACGACAATAGGACCTGTGATTTTCTTGTATTTGGCAAAATGCTCTATTGCTGCGAGGCCATTTTTTTCGACGAAAAGTGCCGCAAAGAAAGGTGGCATGAACATCTGAATATCCTTGATACGGCTCATGGCGATAATCTGCTCATCATTGGCTACCTTGTCAAAAAGCCGTCAAAAGATGGTAGTAATCAAGGGTTGAAAGATTCAGTTCTTCCTTCCAGGTGGTATCTGGAAGATTGGCTAGTTCAGAATCATGTTCAGGTCTAGCCCAATAAGTTTCAAATTGTCAATATATTGCTGACTGAGACTCAGACGCATAGGGTTTCTCCATTTCTATTAACGCATAGACATGAGCATCATACGGTCGAAGAATTTGTCACCAAAGATACGGCGAATACCGACCAATAGTTTTCCTCCACGTCTAACTAGATAACGTGTTTTAGGGTTACGAGAGTTGATGATTTTCAAGACAGTACGAGAAATGACTTCTGGGTTTGAACCTGGTGCTAGGTTGTTTTCCATAGCTTTGATGTAGCCATTGACCAAACGGCTGTAAGCTCCATTTTTTGACTCATAGGAGAAGTGTTGACCAACTGTTTCGTTGAAACCGGTGTTGATCATACCTGGTTCTAAGACAACGACTTTGATACCAAATTCCTTGACTTCCATACGAAGGCAGTCACTGAATCCTTCAATGGCATGTTTTGATGCATGGTACCATGCCCCAAGTGGTGTATAGATTTTTCCACCCATGGATGAAGTGTTAATGATAAGACCATCTTTTTGAGCACGCATGTAAGGCAAGACTTTCTTGGTCAAGCGAGCCACACCGTAGACATTAACCTCAAATTGCTGTTGGGCTTTTTCCATGGACAAATCTTCTACTGGACCATAAAGACCGTAACCTGCATTGTTCCAAAGCACATCGATACGACCTTGTTCAGCGATAACTTGCGCTACTACTTTCTCGATATCTTCTTCATTGGTCACGTCCATCTTCATGATGTGACCACCGAGAGCTTCCAAGTCTTTCACCTTGTCTACGCTACGAGCAACTGCGTAAACTGTGTGACCCGCTTTAATGAGGTCTTGGGCTGACAATTTTCCCATACCTGATGAAGCGCCTGTGACTAAGATAACTTTTTTTGTTTGACAAGTTGATTTCCTCTTTTGTTTTATTTGATTGATGAGACTATTATACGATACAAAATCCGACAAGTAAATGACAATACCTGCCACACTAATGACAATTTACGCCAAAAATTCTGGTAAAAAACAATCTGCCTCATTCTATCCATTTTCTGTTATAATAAACTGTTAGAAAATTCAATGAAAGGTCTTCTTATGACAATCTTTATCAAACACAAACGGGTAGAGTTTAGCGAGCTTTTTTATGACCTCGTCTTTGTCTACGCGATTTCCAAAACCACTGCCCTTATCCATCATCTTCACCATGGTGTCTTATCATTAGATGCCATCTTTGGTTTCCTGATGTCAATTCTTGGATGATTCAGATCGTCTACACGAATCGTTACGGAAAAAATTCTCTTTTCAATATGGTCGTCATGTTCGTCAATATGGCCATGCTACTCTTGATATCAAACATGATTACTAATGACTGGCAGTCCTATTTCCATGCCTTCTGCTGGACGATTGGGACACTGACCTTATTTTCCCAATATCTGGTTGAATATCTTCGAAAATCTACCACGCCGGCCAATCGTAAAAGCATCAAGGAGTTTCTTTGGATGACCGGTCTCAGAACTGTCCTGGTCTACCTAGCTGCTCTCTTGCCAATTCATCTTGGGATTCATGTCTACATGACTGGGATTCTCCTGACCTTTATCATGCCAGTCCTATTGACTCGAAAAGTTTCCCATTTTCAAATCAATCTGCCCCATCTCATCGAACGCATTTCGCTTTTAGTTATCATCACTTTTGGTGAAATGATTATGGGACTAGCTGATTTCTTTACCCTTGAACATTTCTCCATCCGTTCTATCCTTTACTTCATCATCATGGTCAACCTCTTTATGAACTATTTTGGTCAGTTTGACCATGCCATTGATGAGGAAGGGGAGAATAAAGGAATCTTCTTGATTTACAGCCACTATCCGATTTTTATCGGCTTAATTATGGTCACTGTTTCCATGAGCTTTCTGGTTAATCCAGAAGCCAATCGTTTCTTTGCGACTAGCTTCTTCTATACTGGTATCGAGCTCTTCCAAGCTGCCATTCTGGCAAATGGCTATTTTAACAAGAGTTACCTCAAGTATGACAAAATCTATTATGGCTTACAAGCTACATTCTTCCTTATCGGACTGCTTCTTTCCTTTCTGTTCTCAGACAACCCAACCATCGTCATTGCTATCGCAACCCTGATGACCTTGGCAATGGAAATCCATTTCACATATTTTTATATGACCCAAACCAAGAAATTCTCAACACCTAATTGGGAATTGTTCTAACAAAAGACCTTGAGAAAATTTTCTCAAGGTCTTCTTTGTAGTTGATAGCAATAGCATTTTGTTGTCTAATGAGGACTTGATTGAAATCTCCTGCAAATGCAATGCAAACTAATTATTTCACAACGATATTAACAAGTTTATTTGGTACGCTAATGACTTTTACAACTTCTTTGTCGGCGATTTCAGACTTGATTTTCTCATCTGCAAGGGCAATTTCCTGCAGTTCCTCACGGCTCAGATCTTTGGCTACGACTAGCTTAGCACGAACTTTGCCCTTGATTTGAACTACGATTTCGACCTCTGCCTCGACCAGTTTGCTTTCGTCATAAGTTGGCCAAGCTACATAGGAGATGCTCTCGCCAGTTTGAGCTACTGCCTGCCAGAGTTCTTCAGCCAAATGCGGTGCAAAAGGCGCCAGCAATTGGATAAAGCCTTTGGCATATTCGACATAGAGCTTTTCTTCCTTGTTGGCTGCATTGACAAAGATCATGAGTTGGGCAATAGCTGTGTTAAACTTGAGCTCCTCAATCTGCTCTGTGACAGACTTGACTGTTTCATGGTATACCCTGTCGAGTGCACCATTGTTATCCGCAACGATTTCTTTACTTGTAATCAAACGGTAGACCCGATCTAGGAACTTGCGGCTGCCTTCCAGACCATCCTCGCTCCAAGCGATGGATGCATCCAGTGGCCCCATGAACATTTCATAGACACGCAGTGTATCGGCACCGTATTGCTCTACTACATCATCTGGGTTGACCACATTCTTCAGAGACTTAGACATCTTAGCAGGCGCCTGCTCCAGCTCTTCTCCAGTTTCGATGTTGAAGAAAGAACCATCACGTTTTTCGACCTTGTCAGTCGCCACCAGAGCACCGCGGCTGTCACGGTAGCTAGTCCCCAGAATCATCCCTTGGTTAAAGAGTTTTTGGAAAGGCTCTTTGGTTGGCACCACTCCGATATCATAGAGAAACTTGTGCCAGAAGCGAGCATAGAGGAGATGGAGTACGGCATGCTCTGCACCACCGATATAAATGTCAACTGGCAGCCAAGCCTTGAGCAAGTCTTCGTCTGCTAATTTCTCATTGTTGTGTGGGTCAATGTAACGCAGGTAATACCAGCTGGAACCAGCCCATTGAGGCATGGTATTGGTTTCACGGCGTCCTTTGACACCATCTTCCCGAGTCACTTCCAGCCAGTCAGTTAGATTGGCCAGAGGGCTTTCACCAGTACCAGAAGGCCGGATATCCTTGGTTACAGGCAAGACAAGCGGCAGTTCATTTTCAGGGACAGCTGTTGAAGTCCCATCTTCCCAATGAATGATTGGAATCGGCTCACCCCAGTAACGCTGACGACTAAAGAGCCAGTCGCGCAGACGATAGGTGACTTTTTCATTTCCGACACCTTCCGCTTCCAGCCAAGCAACCATCTTTTCGATAGCGGCAGCCTTGTCCAAGCCATCTAGGAAGCCAGAGTTAATATGCGGACCGTCTTCTGTGTAAGCAGCATTAGCAACATTGCCACCCTCTAGAACCGGAATAATCTCCAAGTTAAACTGCTTAGCAAACTCCCAGTCGCGCTCGTCATGCGCAGGAACGGCCATGATGGCACCGGTTCCGTAGCTTGCAAGCACATAGTCGGCAATCCAGATGGGGATTTCCTTGCCGTTGACAGGATTGATGGCATAAGCTCCTGTCCAGACACCGGTCTTCTCCTTAGCCAAATCAGTCCGAGCTAGGTCGGATTTGAGGCTGGCTGAATGTTTGTAGTCTGCTACTGCTTGGGCTTGTTCTGCACTTGTAATGGCATCAACGAGAGCATGCTCTGGAGCCAAAACAGCATAGGTCGCACCAAAAAGGGTGTCCGGACGAGTCGTAAAGACAGTGAAGTCCTTGTCTGTATCCTTAATCTTGAAGGTTACATTGGCACCGGTTGACTTGCCGATCCAGTTGCGCTGCATATCCTTGATAGACTCAGGCCAATCCAGCTCCTCCAAGTCATTGAGCAAACGTTCTGCATAGGCTGTGATTTTCAGCATCCACTGACGCATAGGCTTGCGGACAACTGGATAGCCACCGCGCTCAGATGTGCCATCTGGCAGAACTTCCTCATTGGCAATAGCCGTTCCCAGTTCTTCAACCCAGTTTACTGGCACTTCTGCTTCATAAGCTAGGCCTTTTTCGTAAAGCTTTGTGAAAATCCACTGGGTCCACTTGTAGTAATTAGGGTCAGTTGTATTGATTTCTCGGTCCCAGTCATAGGAGAAGCCAAGAGCGTTGATTTGACGCTTAAAGTTGGCAATGTTTTCCGCTGTAAAGTCAGCTGGGTCATTGCCTGTATCCATGGCATATTGCTCAGCCGGCAGACCAAAGGCATCCCAGCCCATAGGATGCAGGACATTATAGCCCTGAGCCCGCTTATAGCGGCTGAGGATATCTGTCGCCGTGTAGCCCTCCGGATGCCCTACATGGAGTCCCGCTCCTGATGGATAAGGAAACATGTCCAGCGCATAAAAGTTAGGCTTGTCCTTGTCCGTACCTGTCTTAAATGTATGGTGCTCTGCCCAATATTTCTGCCACTTGGGTTCGATTTCTTTGTGATTATAATAAGCCATTCTTTTCTCCATTTTTTGTACTGTTTCTATTATACCATTTTCAAGGGATTTTGAAAGACGGAATCCAGTTTTCACTGACAAAAACTATAACTCACTTCTAAAGAGTTAATCTCTGATTGACCTCTAAAATTAAAAGTTGTATAATTCTGACCGGAGGAATAATCATGAATTTACAAACTGTTTTCACTTATATTTTCTTTGTTATTTTTATTAGCACAGAAATGTGGATTAAAAATAAAACTAAGTCAAACAATGTAAACGACTCTGCAGATAAAGGGAGCCGCTACATCATTATCGGCAGTGTTATCTGCTGCTTATTTGATAAACGGACAATTTCTCGACTTTGTCCCCCACTTACCCAGCCTCACTATCTATCTTGGAATTCTCATCTCTCTAGCAGGGTTCGCATTGCGGATATATGCAGTCAATTATCTCGGAAAAAACTTCACACTGGCCGTTCAAACAACCGATAGTCAACAATTAGTAGACCATGGCCCTTATGCTATTGTGAGAAATCCTGCCTATACTGGCAGTATCTTGTCTATCCTTGGTCTATCTATCACATCACTAAATCCTCTGACAATCATTATCAGTCTTATTTTACTCGTGGTAGGATATAGCATTCGACTTAGAGTAGAAGAAAAAGCTTTAGGCAATCACTTTGGGAAAAATTACGAAGCTTATTGCCAAAAGGTTAGATACCGAGTTTTTCCTTACATTTGGTAATCTCACCAAAAAACAAGCCACGCTTTCAGCCCTGCGGTTGGAAGGTGGCTTGTTTTATATTTTACTTTTATTTATCCAAATCCCTCACATATTGGTCGACTGCTAGGATGGCACCTGCAATGTCAGAAGCTGAAATCTCAAATGGCATCTGATGGATGGTTTCGCCCTCAATCGTCGCTTGCTTACCAACTTTGAGCAAATCTTCATAGCTAGCATTTTCCAAATGCATTTCTTTCAGAGTGGTCGGCATACCAATCTTTTGATAGAAGCGGATATATTTTTCCAATTCTTCTTTAGGTCGGTTTTCTAAGAAGAGCTGGGTCAGGGTTCCATAGGCAACTTTTTCGCCGTGGGTCAGATGATGAATATCGCCTGTGAGAGCTGTAAAGCCATTGTGGATAGCATGGGCTGCTGCTAAACCGCCGCTCTCAAAGCCGACGCCGCTGAGAAGGGTATTGGCTTCAATGATGTTTCCAGAGCTGGAGTCACGACTTTTGCTTCACAGGCTGCAATAGCCTGCAGGCCATCTGCAAACAGTGTTTCTTCACACTTCTTCGCAATTGCTACACCAGCTAAGCTCTGTCTTTGTCCCAGCATGGTAGTGCCATTTTTTTGCTGGACAGCACGCGCCTCTACCCAAGTCGCTAAACCATCTGCAATCCCAGAAGCCAGAAGCCGTTTTGGTGCTCCAGCAATCACTTTCGTATCCACCAAGACGAGTTCTGGGTTTTTACTATAGAAAATATACTTTTCAAAGGCGCCGTCTTCTGTATAGATAACAGAAAGTGCTGAAGTTGGGGCATCTGTAGAGGCAATGGTTGGCGCAATGACCACAGGACGTCCTAGTATGTCTGCAATCGCCTTCGCACTGTCAATGGTTTTTCCACCACCTAGGCCAATAACTAAGTCTGCTCCGTCTTTTTCAGCCAAAGCAACGACACGATCAATTTCAGCGTCAGAAGCTTCTCCGTTAAAAGCGACATGCAGCACATGAAAACCATAACGAGTAAGGTAGTCATTGAACTTTTCCCCAACAATCTGGTAAACCACATCATCACAAAGCAAGACTGGATGGCTGCCTAACTGAAGAATCTGTTTTGCATTTTCAAACAGGGCATTTTCTCCCTGAATATAACGAGACGGGCTTGCAAAAATTCTCATAGAACACCTCTTTCTTTTTTATAGATAGAGCATTATATATGCCTTTTAAATGTATTCCTGATTGTGAATTGCTGACCAGTCAGCAGCAAAGTCATCTACTGCCTTAGAGATAGACGGCATAGCAAAGGCTGCTGCAAAGATATCTGGTCCTGCTGTAATGGCTTGGGCCCCATCAGCAAAAGCACGATTGATTTGACCAACATTCTTAAAGGAAGCTGCCAATATTTTGCTGGCGGAATGATCCCGCTCAATCGCCTGAGCCAACTGGCTGATGACAGCATCTGAATCAATATTGAGATTTTCCATGCGGTTGTAGTAAGGAGCAAGATAGTCAGCCCCCGCTTCAATAGCTAATAGCCCTTGAAAGGTTGTATAAATGGCTGTCGCTGTAATCTTGTAACCTTCTGGTTTAAGAGTTTTGATAGCTGCCAGCCCAGCCGGTGTAACCGGAACTTTAATGTAGACAGCATCGCCGCATTTTTTTCGAATTTCAGCAGCATCTTTCAAGATTCCCTCATAATCCTTGGCAACAACCTGCACATGGATAGATGAACCTTCTCCTATGATTTCCCGAACAGCGCGAATCCGTTCGAAGAAGTCTATTTTTCCTTCTTTTTTTGCGATGGTCGGATTGGAAGTCACTCCCGCCAAAGGGAGGACTTCCGACCATTTTTTTATCTCCTCTAAATTTAAGGTATCAAGCATGAATTCCATAAATTGGACCTCTTTTACAATGTGTGCTCCGTACGTCCGATAATATCATCTTGTGTCGCCTTGGAAAGCACATTGAAGAAAGCAGAGTAGCCTGCAACGCGAACAATCAAATCGCGGTGTTTTTCAGGATGCTTCTGAGCATCAATCAAGGTTTCCCGAGAAACGACATTGTATTGGATATGATAGCCATGCAGACGGTTAAAGAATGTACGAAGCAAGGCAATAAGTTTCACTTTATCTTCTTCCTTAGACAGGGTCTGAGGATTGACTTTTTGATTGAGCAGAACGCCTCCTACGATTTCGTCTGTCGGTAATTTGGAAACAGATTTCAATACAGAGGTCGGACCGTTCTTGTCCATATTGTGGGATGGAGAGCAGCCTTCAGCAAGCGGTGTTCCGGCATTGCGGCCATCTGGTGTCGCCAAGGTACCGCGACCTTGACCTACATTGGCTGAAATAGAAGACGTTCCAGAGTAGCGGATACCGCCAATTGGACCACGGCCATAACGGGTATTTGGATACTTAGCGATTTCATCCACATAAATATCATAAGCATCTGTCACTAGCTTATCTGCGTAATCATCATCATTACCATATTTCGGTGCATCATGAATCAGCATTTCTTGAATTTCTTTACCACGCTCACCTGCATAGTCCGTTTCAAGTGCATGCCAGAGTTCAGCTGGAGTCAGCCTGCCTTCCTCAAAGACCAGCTTCTTGATAGCCGCCAGTGAGTCTGATAGATTGGCAATACCGACTTGAAGACCGGAAATATAGTCATAGACAGCTCCGCCTTCTTTCAAATGCTTACCGCGTCCGATACAGTCATCTGTCAGAGCTGAGCAGAGGATATCCGGCACTTCTCTTTCAAGAGATAGGTCGATAGAATTTCCACGATGACACTCATACGGGTCAAATGGCGCAAGGTCTTGTCCCAAGCCGTTTGCAGCTCAGCAAAGCTCTTCATATCTTTAAAGTGACCGAAGCTTGGTGCAAAGCGCTTGCCAGATGCTGGATCAATTCCATCGTTCATAGTGATGAGGAGCACCTTAGGGAAGTTCATGTAGCTCATACCTGTACAACGGTAGCCCCATTTACCAGGCACAGCTGTTTCCACACAGCCGATAGCACTGTAGTCGTAAGCATCTTCTTCTAAAACGCCTTTGGCGATAAAGGACGGGATGATGATTTCATCATTATTGAAGGCCGGCATACCGAAACCAAGCTTCATGACTTCGATACACTCATTCATAAAGCGAGCATCTAAGCCTGCATGATAGCGAACAGTCAGATTCGGCTGAGGAAGATGAGTTTGAGCTACAGATTTCAAGACAAGGTAGGAAAGTGGGTTGACTGCATCTCTCTTATCTCTCGTTTGGCCACCAATTGTCACATTTTGATAAAGGGGACTGCCCGCAGATGAGAATGTGTGAGCCTGGCTGCGTACTTTATTAATGGTAATCGTCTTAATCCAAAGATTGGTTAAGCGTTCCACAATACTAGCCTCTGTCTCACGTCCAGCTTCCAAATCTGCCTTGACATAAGGATACATGTACTGGTCAAAGCGTCCATAAAGAGAGTGAATGTCCGTTGGACTCAATCTGAAGGATACACTGGATAAACCAAACAGACTGAACAGCTTCAGCAAAGGTTGATGCTGGCTCGTACGGCACTTTAGAACAGATTCTAGCGATTTCTAAGAGCTCTTGACGGCGCTTAGGCTCTGCTTTTTCAGCCAGCTGATTGGCCAAAGCAACAAAACGCTCCGCATAAGCTTTCACAGCATCCACAACGATGAAAATGGAATCATAGAAGTGGTATTTGTCAATACTAGCCGGATCGGTCAAATCCAAGGCTTCCTTAGCTGCACGCGCTTTCTCTTCAAAACCTTTCAGCCCATAGGCCAAGAGTTTGATAGTTGACCGCCAAATGGGCGTCCCCAGAGTTCATCTTTCCTTCCATGCCAAAGAAGCCAGTTTCCATATAAACCTGAACTTCCTCTGGAAGTAAAGCTCCAGCTCTCGCACGGAGGTTATTGTTTTCCCAGAAAGGAGCGATGTTGCGGAGCTGCTCTTTGGTTTCCTCTGTAATGTAGAAAACGTCTCCGTCCCGCTTCTCAAAAAGATCCAGTTCATTGAGTACAAACTCTAAAGTATACTCTGGGAAAATAGGCGCGTCTTTATTAGATGAAGCTTGATTACCGACAATCATCGTTTCATCTTCGATATAAAGCGTCATATTTTCCAAAATCTCTTTGAGCATGTAAGCACGTTTCAACACATTTGGCTTTTCCTTATGCTTATCATAAGCCTTGGTAGCTAGGACAGCACGCTCTGCGTCAATATAAGGCTTTTTATTCAAAACATCTTCCCGATATTTATTCATCCGCTCTGTTAAGCTACCAAAATAGTCTGTTTTTATTGTTGTTTTTTCTACTTCTTTCACTTGGATCATTTGGCCACGACCTTTCTTATGAAATTTAATTTATTTCTTTCGTAACTATTGTAACATGCAAAATCCTAGAATTCAATCATTTATAGGCGATTACTGAATTAAAGATTTTTTGCACATTTGTGCCATCCGAGCCAAGAAACTTTTGTGTTTTTATCCATCAAAATCAGATTATTCTTCATTTTTCAACTCGTTATTGTAGGCAATCTTATCCTGAAACTTCACAAATGGGAAATAGACAAAGGCGGACATGGCTAAGATGACAATTTGAATGACTGCCCCTTGCCAGCCAGCGACCATAAAGCCAGAAATGATAGCCGGTGTACTCCAAGGCAAAGTCACACCTGCGAATGGCTGCATAAAGCCAACCGCAATCGCCATGTAGACAATCAAAGCGGCTAGAACCGGTACCAAAACAAAGGGCAGGAACATGACCGGATTCATCACAATCGGAAAGCCAAAGACAACTGGCTCGTTGACATTAAAGATTGCCGGGAAAGCAGCAACTTTCCCCAGAGCCTTATACTGTTTGGACTTGGCAGCAAAGAGCATGGCTACGACCACTCCAAAAGTGATACCGGATCCCGATAAGATAAGAAAACTATCCAAAAATTGCTGGGTCACAATATGAGCGCCTTGACTGACAGACAACTTATCTGCAGCAAGCAGGGCCTTATTGGCATCTAGATTTGACAGTAGCAAAGCTGTTACGACACCATTGACAACAGACTGCCCATGAACGCCAAACCACCATAAGAAAGAAATGAAGAAAGCAATACCGATAGCTCCATACAGAGAGCCCGTCAGACCTTGCAAAGGCACCTGAATGACATCGTAAATCATCTCAATAAAGGTACCGCCACCAGTCGCTATCTTGGCAATAATGTAAACAACCATTGATAGCAAGAAAATAACGAAAGCTGGAATCATGGCTTCAAACTGCTTGGCAATCGCTTGCGGAACCTGCTCTGGCATTTTGATGACAATATGCTTTTGAATAAAAATCGTATAGATACTGCCAACTGCCAGACCAATGAGAATGGCTCCAATGATTCCTTGTCCGCCAAACCAGACCTTGGCAATCGCATCTGCAATCGCCTCACCCTTTTCTGGTATGTAGGAGGATTTCAAAAGGATAAAGAAAGAAGAAAGAGACAGCACCCCTGCCGGCAGAGGCTCTACACCGCTGTTCTTGGCATAAGAATAGCCGATTGAAAAACAAGAAATCAGCCCCATAATGGCAAAGGTTCCTGAATAAACCTGCATAAACGGTTCTGTCCAGTCAGCCCCAAACACACCAGCAATGGCTTGATTTAGACCTTCAAACGGCAATTGCCCTACAATCAAGAATAGACTTCCCACAACTGTAAGAGGCAAAATTGCCAACATACCGTCTTTTAAGGCGATAATCCCGCGCATATTGACAAACTTCATAATCGGCGCAATGATTTTTGAGTATCCACTTTAGACATAACGAAGCTCCTTGATTTTAATGTTTATCCAACAAACTCAAAGCGAGGTTTAACACTTTTTCGCCATCTAGCATACCGTAATCAGCCATCGGAATAACTGCAATCGGAGTATGGCAGCTTTCGCAAATAGCTGTAGATTTGTCCAGAGTATAGGCTACCTGCGGGCCCAATAAAGCGACATCCAGATCCGCTGCATAATCAGCCAACTTAGCCTGAGAGTAAGCTTCAATCTCAGCTTCCATCCCTTTTTCAGCTGCAGCTATCTTCATATTGTTGACCAACATGCCTGTTGAAAAACCTGCCGCGCAAAATAAACCAATCTTAACCATCTTTTCATCCTCCTGATGATTCATTTTTTCCCTTGTAATTCTCTTCTCAAGTCGATGATTTCCTTGATGAGATTAATCTCCGTAATGCTGGTCATCAAATGATCTTGAGAATGAACAAACAGCGCTGTAATCTCTGTTTTCGTTCCTCCAGCTTCCTGAGCTAGGAACTTGGTCTGCAAGTTATGGGCCTCTAACAGCGCCTTATCTGCCAGCTCAATCTGCTCATCGCATTCTGAAAACTTACCATCTTTAGCTAGTGATAAAGCTTTATAAATATGCTGCTTGGCATCACCAGCGTCTAAGATAAGACCCATGATAATTTGATCTGCTACAATCATTTCCATATGTTACATTCGCTCCTATCTTTATAATTAACAAAAACCTGTTCTTTTTGTTTGAAAGTGATTTATTTTTGTTTGTAACTAGAATGTATCACCTTTATCTCAGTCCGTCAATACATTATAGAACAAATTAGCTTATTTAAATTATTTTGCACATTTGTGCAGAATAAAAACTCCCCCCATAAAGGACAGTTCTGTACAGCTGTATTCATCTGCGATTCAAAGGCATTCTATTAGATTAATAACGATAAGCAGATTCGGCACAAAAAAAGAAGCAGCAGCTATTTGCTTCTACTTCCTCATATATGCTATTTTAAGAAACCGAAACTTATCTTTTTATACGGCCTTCTCAATTTCCTTTGCTATTTTACTTTTCCGCAATTTCCTCTGGAGGATGTATTTCAATAAAACAGCAGGATTCAGACTGTAGGATAATTGCCATTTAAAATAATTAATCCACTCGATGACAGCAAAAAACCAAATTGCTAAAAAGATTATGGATGTGGGAAATTCACTGTAATTTAACATAATTATCAGGGCCCCTACACCTAGTAAAATAAGGTCTAAGATCTTTAGTATTCTGTAAATCTTGCCTGTATATCTTTCAGCAAATCGTGGATTGGAAATCCTTTTTATCAAAATCCACCAGAAAACCGAGCCCTGTATCAAAATAAAACTCAGTACAAACAAGGAGAAAAAAATAGAAATTAAAGCTCCAGTAGTAAGAATCCATTTTTTGAGAAGGAAAAAATTCATCCAAAATACTAGCACAGCGACTAGCTCCCCTGTGGCTAAACTAGTCAATTTTCGTTTCATTGGCTTTTTCAAATCAAGAATCCACCTCCATACATAAGTGCTAATTCAGTATTAAAAAATAGGATTCCTAAATTTAGTTTTGGAAATCTCTTGCACCTGAGATGCCGCTACTATCAAGAAGTGAGGAAACTCCTATCTCCGTCCAAGTCTAGCATTTTTAGAATCGTCGCTTCATCCGTAACCAAATGATTGACATAGCCAGCTCGCAACACCGCTAAGATAGCAGCAGATTTTTGACTGCCATAGGCAAAGGCCAAACTAAGCGGCACTTTTTTCAAATTTTCCAAAGAGATGGCAATCGTTCTATTTTGCAAATGCTGGTAGACCATCTCCCCTTTTTTATTAAAGAAGCGACAGCAGATTTCTCCGACAGCATCCTGACTCTCTAGAGCAAGAAAATCCTCTGAAGTCAGCATGTCCAGCCATTGACGATTTCTCGTGTCAACCTGCCCGCCAATACCAACCACAGCCACATCCAGCTCCTGCCAGCTGCTTTTCAGATCTTCAAAATATTTAGACGCCAATATTCCATTTGTCAGTTGCTCATTCTCCTGAATAATCGTGGAATTCATAAAACGGCAGTCCCCATGGTATTTTCCAGCCATGCTATAGATGAGGGTATTCACATGGTAGCGTGCATGGATATGACTGGGACCACCAGCCAAAGGAAAGAAATGGACATTTGTCAAATGCTTGCTGCTAGAGTGCTCTACTAAAAGGCTCAAGCTCTTTCCCCAAGAAAATCCCACTTTATCATTGTCTTTAATCAGGCTACGTAGCATACCCGCAGCAGCTTGAGCCAACCTTTCTTCCAGGTCTGCTGGAGATTCATCTACTAAGTTACTGACAATTTCGATTCCCTTGAGCCCGTATTTTTCTTTTACATAGTTTTCTAAATGGAACAAGCGGGTATCGAAGTCTTCGATCTCAATCTTCACAATGCCCTCTTTTTTCGCTTCTGCCAACATTCGGCTGATAGTGGTACGATAAATCCCTGTCTCAGCCGCAATGTCAGACTGGCTTCTTCCTTCGATATAGTAGAGATAAGCAATTTTTGCCAATAGTTTTTTTCTTTCATTTTTCATCTTATCTCCTTCTCTGCTAGATCAGAGTCAGCTTGATATCGGCAGCTTTCAAGCGCTCAACAGCCTCTTTAGGAATCGCCTTGTCAGTCACCACTTGCGCAATCTGCTTGAAGCCAAATCTCTTAACCGTTCCTTTTCTGGTAAACTTACTTGAGTCCGTCAAGACAATCATCTGGTCAGATGCCTCTGACATATACTGCACAACCTCACTCCGCATCAGATCCTTGCCTGTAAAGCCTAGATTTTCATCATAGCCATCTGTTCCGACAAAAGCATGTTCTACGTGGAAAAAGCGGATCATTTCCTTGAGAAGAGGCCCTACTGTCACTTGAGAATCTTTCTGAAATTCTCCGCCCAGTAAGATAATTTTACAAGAATCAGTTTGTTTTATATAATCCGCAATAAAATAAGAATTGGTAATAATCTTGACATTCTTCTTCGTCCGGCAGATTTCCTCAGCTAGCAAGGCACAGGTCGAACCTGATTCGATCATAATGGTTTCATTATCCTGAACGATTTTTTTGCTGCTTCCTGGGCAATTCGGCGCTTGGTATCATAATGAAAGGAAAGTCTGACATTCAGATCATCGCCGCTATTTAAAACAGCATAGCCATGCTCTCTGCGCAGTAGACCTTTGGTTTCCAGCTTATCCAAGTCCTTGCGAATCGTTACTTTGGACACTTTTAAGCGGTCAGACAAAGTATTGACATCGATTCGTTCAAATTCAGATACTAATTTAACAATTTCATCTAAACGTTCCATTCTATCACCTCTGCTATTATTGTAACAAAAAGACGCCTTAAAAAAATAAAATAAAAAAATAACTTTCATTCGTAATTGTTTTTCTTTCTAAAAATAAGTTATAATGATTGTATCCAAAGGAGGCCTGAGTATGGAAACAACAAAAGGAATTATTTTCAACATCCAACATTTCAGTATTCATGATGGACCAGGGATTCGTACAACGGTTTTCCTCAAGGGCTGTCCTCTGCGCTGCCCTTGGTGCTCCAATCCAGAATCACAGCAATTCAGACCCGAGCCTATGCTGGATGCTACTACCAAAAAAAGCATCACTATGGGGGAGGAAAGAAGTGTAGAGGAGATTATCAACGAAGTCCTAAAGGACAGAGATTTTTATGAAGAATCTGGCGGTGGCCTAACCTTATCTGGCGGAGAGATTTTCGCCCAGTTTGAATTTGCCAAGGCCATTCTCAAAGCCGCTAAGGAAAAAGGGATTCATACCGCTATCGAAACAACTGCCTTTGTAGAACACGAAAAATTCGTGGATCTCATCCAGTACGTTGATTTTTATCTATACAGACCTGAAACATTATAACTCTGTCAACCACCGCAAGGTGACTGGAGTAAAAAACGAATTAATTGTTCAGAATATCCACTACGCCTTTACTCATCAAAAGACGATTGTTCTCCGCATTCCTGTCATTCCAGATTTTAATGACTCTTTAGAAGACGCGGAGCAGTTTGCGACCCTGTTTAATGAACTATCCATCGATCAAGTCCAGCTGCTGCCTTTCCATCAATTTGGCGAAAATAAATACAAATTACTTGGCCGAAAGTATGCCATGGAAGATGTCAAGGCCTTGCACCCTGAAGACTTATTTGAATACCAAGATGTCTTTTTGAAGCATGACATTCATTGTTATTTTTAGTCTTTAATTTTCAAACACTAAAAAAACAAGCTACGCTTTCAGCCCTATGGTTGAAAGGTGGCTTGTTTTATTTATTCTCCAAATAGTTTGAGTTTGCTTTCAATTTCCTGATAGACCAAACTGGACTGCATACCGACGGCTGCAGCGCTGTCGCGACAATACTGGAGCAAGAAGGTGTAATACTTGTAGTAGAAGCTCAGGTCATAGCCCAGCTTACCCAAAATGGCTAGCTGCTCCTCAAAACCTATAATCAAGTCTCGGAACCACTGCTCGTTCCAAGTCATGGAGATGCTATTTGGCCGCAAGCGATAGTAATAGAGCGGTTCATTGAGGTAGATAATCTTCTCTGACTGAAGGTAAAGCTTATAAGTCGTGAAGGCATCTTCAGCCACTCGGCCGACTGGATAGCGCACTGTATCAAAGAGCTTACGTTTATAGAGCTTGGCCCAGGCACAGAGAAAGACACCGTCTAGCATGCGCCGTCTAGGGTACTCCTCGATTATCTCTTCTCGCGTATAGAGGGTTTCAAAATGCTCTGTCGAATAGTAGAGGAAGGCTGAATCCTCTGCACGAAAGCTACAGTGGTGACCAATGGCAATATCCGCATCGTACTCCTTGAGCTTTTCATAAAGACGGGCAACATGCTGCTCAGGCAGCCAGTCATCCGAATCCACAAAAATCAAATAGTCTGCACTAGAGTGCTCAATCCCTGTGTTGCGGGCACCGGATAAACCTTGATTGTCCTGATGAATGAGACGAATCCTCGCATCCTGGTCAGCCAGCTCTTGGCAAATCTGACCAGAAGCATCTGTTGAACCATCATTGACTAGAATAATTTCCAGATTTTGATAGGTCTGACGACAGACGCTATTCACACATTCTGCTAAATACTGCTCAACATTGTAAACAGGGATGATAACACTGATTAATTCCTGAGACATGATAACTCCTATTCTTTTCCTGTCTTTTTATTATACATGATTTTTTAGGTTTGTGAGGTGTTTTTGGAAAATAAGTTTTTAAAGGGTAGTTTCCGTTTTTTAGACATATTTTGATTCATTGTTCAATTGTTTTGTTTTTACACTTATAAAAATCTTCCGTCCTTTATTTTGTGCTATACTCGAATTAGGGATTTTAAGGGAGATTAGGAAATGTTTGGATTCTTTTTCGTTGCATTTGTGGCTGTCTTTGGCATCGTCTTTTTTATCAGTTATAAGCTACTCGAAGACCGAGAAGATACGGACTCGGATTGGTCGTCCAGCCAAAGCCCAGAGCCTGACTATTTCCAGCAAACCCAGACTGCCCCTTGGGAACTCAAATATAACAAGGGAAAACAGGGAGAGTACCAGCTTGGTCAGGTCTTGAACCAGCTCTATGGCTATAAAAAGATTTTGTACAATCTCTATATTTTCAAAGAAGATGGATCTACCACTGAGATTGATGCCCTGCTGATTCATCCATCTGGAATTTACATTTTTGAGTCAAAAAACTACAAGGGCTGGATCTTCGGCTCAGAAAATCAGCAATACTGGACTCAGGTTCTTTCCGGAGGCCGCGGAAAATCCTACAAGAATTCTTTTTTCAATCCCATTATTCAAAATAAAGTCCATCTCAAATGGCTCAGCTACTATCTCAACCAATACACGCCAAATCTATATTCCTATATCGTCTTTGGCAATGACTGTCAGCTTAAAGGAAATCCATCTAAAGAGTGACAGGCATAAGGTTATTCAGACCTGGCAAGTGATTGGGGCAATTGACCGGCAGGCCTGCCAAAGTCCAGTCTACCTGTCGCCTGAGCAGATTGACGACCTCTATCGTATGCTCCTGCCCTTGACCAAGCGAAAGCAGGTTATCAAAGAGCGACATATTAACAGCATTGCTCAGAATAAACAACGTAGAGAAGCAGAAAAGATCTGTCCTCACTGCCAGCATGGATTGGTGCTCCGTACAGCATCCAAGGGTTCTAGGGCTGGTCAGCAATTTTGGGGCTGCTCCAACTTCCCAAGATGCCGCTTTACTCAAAAATACCAAGAGCCTGTCTGCAGTCCGCCCGCTGCGCAAGCACCTAACCTTGGACAGCCTGCCGTGCAAAACCTAAACCAAACACAAAGCAACAGCTAGAATCTGCTGTTGCTTTTTTGTAGATTATTTTCCCTCTAGCTTGCAAAACTAAGATTTTTTCTTCAGGCCAAGGAAGCCAGCTCCCAGTCCTAAGATCCCGAGTCCAAGCAGATTCGTCAATAGACTGCTTTGGCTGCCGGTCTTAGGCAGTTGTTTGGAAGAAGCTTGTTGAAGAGTTGACTCTTGAGACGCTTCTTGAGGATCCGTCTGGCCGCTTGTTTTGTAGGTCAGATTTTCTGCTTGGCTACTCTTTGGATCAGGGCTTGCAGGAGTTTGCTGCTGGGCTTGATTTTGGGCGACCTGCTCCATATCGGCCAGCGGCACGATACTCTTCATAAATACATCTTGTGAAATGGCCCTTTCTTCGACTGCATCCTGAATACCAGTAAGGCTGACAAAATAGTAACGCGCCCAATCCTTGGTCAGTCGCTGAATACCAGCCAGACCAGCTCCTGGATACCAGAGCGGCTTACTCACTTCCTCAGCAAATTTCCAGTCACCGCCAACTTGAATACCAAGCTTGGCATCTGGATCAGATTTCAGAAATACGAGCTTCTACGGAAACTAAAACAGCCCGAATGGTTTGAGGATTCGGAATATCACGGGCTTGATCAGAGCCCCAGTGGGCAACCCGATCCTGCTTAGGTAACACCTCAATAGCTGTTCCCCCGCCAGCCAAGGCTTCCTGCCGTGCATCTCCTACATAGCTGGACATATTGCCCTTGAATTGAGAAACCCATTGAACCCCTTGAGGGTGATCCACAATTTTCTCCCAAACATTGGAGTCCTTCCGAAGGACGAAAGCCTGCATGTTACGAATATCCGCCCAAGCATTGCTGGCCTTATTGTCCGTCATTTCCATCACAACGCCCCAAGGATCAAATTCGTTCATCCATTTGCCGCGTTCCTTGTCAAAGACAGCCTTCGCTTCTTCGTCGGTCATCCCTTCGCCTTTATAAGCAAGGTAGTACCAATCAGCCGCTGGGTCATAAGTCGGACGACCGCCTAACACGACAGCTCCACCATTAAATTGGCCAGGACCGCCATTAGGACCGCGCTTTTGACGCTCCCCATTTTCTTCAACGACATTTTCCTCCGACCAAACCCAGACATCCCCTTGATTGGCTCCCATCTGAGCAATGGCGCGCTGCTTCTGCTCATCGGACATGACCTGACTGGCTGGCAACTCGCTAGCGGCTGTAGCCGATTCAACCTGATTTGCAGGAACTGCTTGGGGTTCAGCCACAGCTGGATTTTCAGCCTCAGGACTTGCTTGCGGTGCTGGAGAAGCCGGCGTTTCAGCCACTGCGGCAGAGGCAGGCGCAACATCTTCTGCTTTAACTCTTGAGACAGCTGTAAAAGCTGCTAAGGACAAGAGGGAAGCACATAGCAGCAAGCCGCTCCCATACTTGGCAGCAGAAGCAGATTTTGCTAGGCCTTGCCAAGAAAACTTATTATTCATACCATTCTCCTTTCATAAGGCACAGAGTCGAGCTTAATCAATAAAGCAAGCAGACTGATTCGCTGCTCTTAGGCTTCATTGATTCTGAATAACAAATAATCTCCCTGCAAAAACAAGCTTAGGGCAGAGGATTCCCCGCGCTCTTGTAAATCTTATACCAGTCAGCCCGAGAGAGCTCAATATCAAAAGCAGCCACCATTGAGCGAATTCGCTGCGGATTCATGGATCCAACAATCGGCTGCATTTGTGCCGGATGACGCAAAATCCAGGCGAGAACTAGGGCTTCAAAAGAAACTTGATAGTCTGACGCAAAGGCATGCAGAGTTTCTGTAAGCTGAGCATATTTAGGATGATCCATAAAGAGTCCCTGGTTCAAGTCGACCTGAAATGGTGACCAAGGCTGAATCGTGATATGATGCAATCGACAATAGTCCAGCACATTACCATCCCGAACGATTGCCAAAGGATTGAGCATATTGGCATTGAGCCCAGCGTCCAGCATCGGAGTATGGGCTGGACCAAACTGTAGTTGGTTGGCAATCAAGGGCTGTTCCACACTCTTCTGCAGTAGCTCGATCTGATAAGGGTTTTGATTGCTGACTCCGAAATAGCGGACCTTCCCAGCTTGGTGCAGCTGTGAGAAAGCTTCAGCCACCTCTTCCGGCTCCACAAGAGCATCTGGCCGGTGCAGGAGGAGCACATCCAGATAGTCTGTCTGCAAGCGCTCCAAGCTGCCTTCAACCGAGCTGATGATATAATCCTTAGAAAGTCAAAATGGTAGTTGGTGTGAACATCCCGCAGTCCGCACTTGGACTGGATGAGAACTCGGTCCCGGGGAATCTTAGCCGAGCGAAGAGCCTGCGCAAACTTGGCTTCAGACTGGCCACCAGCATAAACATCTGAGTGGTCAAAGAAATTAATTCCCACTTCTAATGCTGTTTCAAGAACGGAAACGACCTCTTTAGTATCATGCTCTGCCAGTCGCATGCAACCCAAAATCAGCTGACTGGCTTCTTTCAGTTCATTCCCGACTGTCATATATTTCATCGCAACACCTCATTTCTTATAGACTGGATGGTCAAGCAAGGTCAACTCTTCAATCTTGACATTTTCAGTTTCAAAGACGATAAATTCATTCTTTTCCTTGAGCAGGCCAGACGGCACATAGAGATAGTGAATCGGCCCTTCATTCCAGTAGCGGCCTAGGTTGAAGCCGTTGACCGAAATACAGCCCTTCCCATACTTAGAGCAGTCGATGAAGGTATCAGCGATATCATCCAACTCTGCTTCAAAGCGATAGAAGGTCGGTGCTTTGACTTTTTCCGGTGGATCTGAGTAGCAGTCTAACTTGGCCAGCATTTCCTGGTCAAACTTAAGCGCATAATGCTTCCAGCCCTTGCGGAACTGGTGGTTAATCATGATACCCCCCTTGACTCCCTTGGATTGACTGGGTGCGCCCAGCTTGTAACCATAGTTTACACGCCCCATATTTTCCACCAGCACATCAATCTGAATTCGCTCGGTGTCAGCTGAGAAGAGCATCTCATCACCGATTTCTTCCCGATACTGGGTAGCTAGGTGCTCCTGATTGACATAGAAATGGCAGCGGTCATGAGTCTCCAAGGCCTTGAGCCTTTCCTCATGGTATTGATTTTTGATATCGGAACGGTAGAGGATATAGCCATAATTCTGCCCAATCTGCTCCATAGGCTGCGGATAATCCAGCAGAATTTCCTCTGTGATGTCCGCTGCAACATCCAGCAAATTTGCAGTCCCAAGCAGCGGAAAACTGCCATAGGCCTTGGCCTGTCGGCTAATCGGCTCCATCTGCTCAAGCTCTGGAAAGACCTCGTGTGTCACCCGCTGAACAGCGTAGTATTTCTCGGTTGGCTGCCCCCACTCAGTAATGGGTGCGTCAAAATCATAGGAGGTAATCTGTGGCAAATCCTTTGTCTTGCGGGCTGAACAGCCGCTGATAAAACCAAAATTGGTCCCACCTCTCAATAGGAAAAGGTTCATGCTGCCCAGCTGCAGCATTTCTTTGACATCCTGGGCCAAATCTTCTGCCTCTCGCCGAACGATTTCCTCGCTCCAGCGGCTAAACCAGCCGTCCCAAAACTCAGTACACATAAGAGGCCATTTCTTGCCATAGCGCTCCATGAAAGCTCGTAGATTGTCTGTATTTTCTTTGGGTTGGGAGCCAAAATTCCCCGTCACAAAAATATCATCCTCAATCAAAGTTCCAGACTCCAAAGCCTCTATCCATGTCCCGTCAGAGGTAAAGAGGGGGAACCGTAACGCCACGTACCTTCATCATCTGTGCAATGCTGCGCATGTAGGCCTTGTCCTCGGCATAAGACCCGTATTCATTTTCCACCTGCATCATGAGGATAGGACCGCCTTGATCACTCTGATAGGGCAGAAGCTTGGGAAAGAGCCAGTCATAAAAATGACTGACCTTTTCCAGAAAAAGCGGATGATTGACCCGCAGGCGCATCGAAGGATATCTCAAGAGCCAAGCCGGCAGGCCGCCAAAGTCAAACTCTGCACAGATGTAAGGTGTCGGACGGACAATGAGATAAAGCCCCATCTCCTTAACCAACTTGAAGTATGCTTCAAATCCAGCATGCCCTCTGCCTTAAACTGACCTTCCTGAGGCTCATGCAATGCCCAAGGAATATAAGTTTCTACCGTATTAAAGCCTAAAGCTTTAAGATTGTAAAGGGTATCTCGCCACTGGTCTGGATGGAGCCGGAAATACTGGATAGCTCCCGATAAAATCTTAAAAGGCTTGCCATCCAAGTAAAATTCTTCTTTAATTTCAAATTTTGCCATCTATCCAAGCTCCTCCTGTTTATCTGCCATCTTGACAAAGGGCAGATATATAGCGGTCGAAATAGCGATATTAACCAGCGAAAGAATAATTGCCCGCCAGTCGAAGGCTGTCGCAAAGAAACCGTAGAGAATCGGCGGCATTACCCAAGTAACGTTTTGAGTAACCGGCGCAACCAAGCCCATAGAGGTTGCAAAGTAGGCTACTGTTACCATGACCATTGGCGTCAGGACGTATGGAATAAACATAATTGGATTCAAAACGATTGGCAGGCCGTACATGACTGGCTCACCGATGTTGAAGACCATTGGGAAAATTCCTAACTTGGCCACTTCGCGATAGTGCTTGTTCCGAGATTGCCAGAGAATGGCAATGGCAACCCCAATCGCATCAAACCAGACAAAAGCACCGAAAGAATTATCCGTCCACATGTAAGGAATCGCATGCCCAGCCTGATAAGCTTCTAGATTAGCCAGCATGGTCACACCAAAGAGACTGGCCATAACCGGCGCCAGCACATTCCCGCCGTGCAGTCCGAAGAACCAGAAAATCTTATTGAGAAAGACAATGAGCAGCACAGCCCAGAAGCTTTGAGACAAGCTGAGAAGCGGCGCCTGAAGAATCTTGTAAATCCAGTCAATCAAGAGCTCGCCTGTCACCAGATTAAAGAGATAGGTCGCAATCCCCACGACATACATGGCAATCGCAGCCGGAATGATAGACAGGAACGGCTTCATGATAGCTGGCGGAACAGAATCCGGAAGTTTGATAGTCCAATTACGATTCATGACCTTACAGAAGATGATGGTTGATACAAAACCAATCAGAATAGCAGTAAAGTAGCCACGCGCACTAATCTGGTCACCTGGAATGACACTGTTAATCGTCACAGACAGATTACTGCCGTCAAGTTTTAGCTCTGGGAGTTTTGAAATTGCCTTACTCAGCCCTGGTGTTTTGCCAGCCAACTCAAAGGTTTTAGTAACAGAGCCACCAATGGTAATGATATAGGAAGCAACAGCTACCAGACCAGCAGACACCTTATCAGTATTGTAAATCTTAGCGATATTGACCCCAAAAGTAAAGAGGAACAAGAGGGTAACGATAGGGATACTGCCCTTAAATACCAGCCAGTTAATATCAATCAGCCACTGGAAGGTAGAGGAAATCCAGGTCCAGCCGAACTGTCCTGGCAAGTCAGATAGAAAGGCATTTACCATGAGGGCGAAAGAGCCCGTCATAATCACAGGCATGGTCCCAATAAAGGAATCCCGCAGGGCAACCAGAAATTTTTGGTTGCCGATTTTATTGGCAATAGGCATGAGACGCGCTTGCCATTTATCAACCAAACTACTCATCTGCATTTCTCCTATTCATCAAATTTTTTATGCAAATCAACAATCTCCTTTGCCAAATCAACAAAGGCAATACTGGTCATGAGATGATCCTGCCCATGTACCATAAATAAACTAAGTTCAGTCTTTTCTCCTTGTGCCTCCTTGCTCAGCATTTCAGCTTGAGCGTGATGGGCTTGCAGCAGGGCCTTCTGAGCCTGACTCAGCCTCTCCTGAGCTCGGTCAAAGTCCTGCTTTTTAGCTGCTGCGATTGCTTCGATAGCACAAGACTTAGCCTCTCCGCCATACATAATGAGGGTCATAGCGACCTCTAGGGAATCTTTATTTTCCATAGGAGCACCTACTTCATGAGCGACTCTGCCAGATCCAGGACCTTATCCCCCTTCATCATTCCGTAGTCCGTCATAGGGATAACATCCACCGGAATGCCTTTTGAAGTTAGTTTTTCCTGTAAATCCTCCAATAGATAGCGGACCTGAGGCCCCAGCAAAAGGACATCAACCTTTTTCTCGCTTAGATAGTCTTCTGCTTCTGACACTGGCACCGCAAATATCGTCGCAGCTAAGCCACGCTCCTCTGCAGCTTTCTGCATTTTATTGACCATGAGACTGGTGCTCATCCCAGCCGCACAGACTAACATAATTTGTTTTGTTTCCATTGGCATCCTCCTTTATGAATCTGACCTATACTGCAACGACGCTTGCCATTTATTTTTAATATATAAACAAAAATCTAAAAATAGAATATTTTTCACTATGTTATTAATATTCTATAAACATTATAACTATTTTTCTGTACTATGTCAACGCTTACATTTGAGATTTTAAGCTTTTTTTGATAGTATAGCAGCAGAGGAAACAAGATGACACGAACTAGAAAACAAAACGAGCTAAGGGCAACTGTCCTGGATCAGCTCTATGCCAAACGACCGATTTCTCGGATTGATATTTCAAAAGAAACTCAGATTACACCAGCCACGACTGGCAGTATCATCAATGAACTGATCAAGGAAGGCTTGGTACTGGAGCTGGGCGAGCTCAATGACGAGAGCGTAGGCCGCAAGAAAACCCTGCTAGATATTGCGCCTCGTAGCCGCTACTATCTGGGCTTTGAGATTTCTGAAAAACAGCTGGCCATAGTCATCGCTGACAATACCGGTGAGATTGCAGAAAGCAGTATTCGGACTTATCAGATCGAGGTGACGGGCGGCCCGTCTGATCAGGAAATTATCCGGCTCATTCAGGATTTTCTGAAAAAGAACAGCCAATACTCTATCTCAGCGATTGCCCTCGGGCTGCCGGGGCATGTGAATCTCTCTGAGAGTGATTTTATCATTTCTAAAAACCCCCACTGGGGACAGATTAACCTGCGGACTATTCAAGAAGCCTTTGACCTCCCTGTCTACTTTGCCAATAAGTCCCACTGTTTGACACTGGCTGAACGCCTCTTTAGCTATCACCCGACAGACAGTAATTTTATCGTCTATCATGTCGCCAGAGGTATTCATTGCTCCTATATGTACAAGGGCAGCATTTACAGTCAGGATAATTATCTTATCGGGGAGATGGGGCATACTGTCATCAATCCTGAAGGCGAGCGCTGTCCTTGCGGCAAGCACGGCTGCCTACAGGTCTATGCCAGTGAGAGCGCTCTGATTGATAAAGCAGCTATCCTGTATCGTGCTTCCCAGACCTCGCTCTTAAAGACCCTGGTAGAGGACGTCAATGACATTGATTTGACAAGTCTGATGACCGCCTATCGCTTAGGAGACCTGGGCAGCATTGAGTTGATTCATACTGCCTGCCGCTATCTGGCCATTTCCATTTCTAATCTCTGCCAGCTTATTGATAGCGAAAGGATTTATCTGGACGGCCAGCTCTTCTCCTATCCGGTGATTGCCGAGCAGGTTCTGGCTCAATTAGAGCAGGAAGTGCCTCTCTTTCCAAAACAAAAACAAGCAGAGATTGTTATTATCCCCTACTCTAAATACAGCATTGCCCGCTCTGCAGTCAGCCTCTGTGTCTATCATGAATTTTTAGATAAAAAAGGAAACCTATAAAGACCGAGACAAGAATCTCGGTCTTTTTTTACAAAAATAGAGACAGGCTTTCTAGGAGATTCCCCCTAAAAGTCTGTCCCATTTTACTATCTATTAATCGAACGTGAAATCATGGAAATGGTGTGGCGCTGCCCTCTGAGAGCCTTGCTCATGGCAAAGATATTTTCAACCGGGGCCAGACAGCCGTAACCAGAATCCCCGATATGCTGGATATCTACACCGCAGATTTTGTTGCGGATGGCCATTTGCTTGACAATATCCTCATCAGCACTCTCCTGGCTGGTACCGATTGCACTCATAACCAGAGCCCCCTTTTGATGGGCCAGGCGGACAATCTGCTTCAAGTCCTGCTCGTCAAAGCCCGGCACACTGCCGACTGCCGGTGCTAGGACAATATCAACACCAGCCTCGATAAATTGAGCGATTGCTTCTAGGTCTGCTACCGGCTCATCCACACCTGAAGCATGCATTTTGCCCGCAATCAATAGACCTGAAAAATTCTCCTTGACCACTCGAATGGTGTCGATAATGGCCTGATTGGTGACACCAGTCCCTGGATTACCCGTCAGACAGATAAAGTCAACGCCCAGCTCTTCTGCTCTCTGAATGGTCGCTAGACTAGCCTGACGACCCTCATTGATGACCAAGCGTTCTCCTGCCATCTGGGCCTGACTGTCCACCGGCTCTAGATTGATACCGATAGGACGACCCACCAAGCGATGAAGTTCCTCAACAAAACCTTCCTTGAGCGTCCAGACCAGCCACAAAAAGGCTGGAAGATATCAATCCCATTCAGCAAAAATCAAGTCAGCACCAAAAAGACCGAGCAATCTCTGCATTGGTCACATCACCGATATAAGATTCTTTGAAAGCTACGTTTTCAGACAGGATAACGCGGCCCTCACTGGCCTTGATGCTCTGTTTCAGCTCCGGCGCAGTCATACTTAAAATTTCTGAAGCATTTGAACTAATGAATCGTTTTACCATAAGAATATCTCTTTTCTTTATTATTCATTAATAAACACTTTGAAATCTATTCTATTTGGATATTTTTGTTTATTTTTTTGTTATCAACTACAGTATAGCACAAGACTATAAAAATGTAAACGCTTTATATTTTCTTTGATAAAATAGTCTGCTTTCAAAACCAAAAGCAGACTATTGAAATGAACTCGATTATTTTTGATTTGAGCAAGATTCGATAAGCGTCTTATCTCAGCATCACCAGATGAGCACCCGCTCTTCTGGACTCCGCCACATGCCGTCTCCTTCTTGCACATCAAAGGTCGTAAAGAAGTCGTCAAAGTTTGGCAGCTGAACATTGGTTCGAAGCTTAGCTGGCGCATGTACATCGACACTCGCCAAGAGTTTCATATATTCCTCCCGGCCCTTCATCCGCCAGATGCGAGCAAAGTTGGTAAAGAATTCCTCTGCAGAGAAATCAGCTTCTTTCTTTGCTGCTTCTAGGGCTGCTGCAATACCGCCCAGATCTGCCACATTTTCTGAAACAGTCAGCTTGCCATTGACCTTAGCACCATAGGAATCCTGGCCTTCGAACTGATCAATGACCTTTTGAGTCCGTTCGGTAAAGGCTTGGAAGTCATGCTCCGTCCACCAATTATTAAGGCTGCCATTTTCATCAAAGGAAGCACCATTGGTATCAAAGCATGAGAAATCTCATGGGCGATGACCGCTCCGATACCACCATAATTAGCTGAAGAGGACTGGTGCAGGTCATAGAAAGGCGCCTGCAGGATAGCCGCTGGAAAGACAATCAGGTTTTTCTGCGGATTATAGTAGGCATTGACCATATGGGCTGGCATTCCCCATTCCTTGTAATCCACTGGTTGATTCCACTTGCTCCAGCTGTAAGCAATATCAATCTGGCTCAGCTTCTGAGCATTTTCAAAGAGAGTCAGCTTTTCATCCACGACCTTGCGGGAATAGCGCTCAGGCAGCACGTCAGGATAGCCAATATAAGGCTTGATGACATTGAGTTTGACAATAGCCTTGTCCCGAGTTTCTGGTGTCAGCCAGTCATTCTGGGCCAGGCGATTTTTATAAACTTCAATCATGGTCGCCACTTTTTGCTCCACATCAGCCTTGGCTTCTGGTGAGAACTTCTGCCCGGCATACCAGAGACCAACAGCTTGATTAAAGGGACCTTGGGCCAGGTAAAATGCCGCTTTTTTCTTATCCTGAGCCTGAGGAGTCCCTGATAGAGCACGATGATAAGCTCCTGCCAAGACACGGACGTCATCCGTTAGATAAGGTGTCGTATTGCGGACCGCAGAGAGAATCAGCAGAGCATGGAGTTTGTCCCAGTTAGCAGCTGAATAGATATCCTTAGCCACCTGCCAAAAACGCTCTTCCGGCACAATGACTTGGTCGGGTTCTTGGCCGATTAACTTGGTGAAAATATTCGCCAGAGGCAACTCTGGTACCAAGGCTTTGAAATCGTCCCACTTATAAGGATGATAGAGCTTAGCATACTCAGAGCTTTCTTCACTAGACAGAACATACTGAGCAAAAACAGCATCCAGCTCCAAGACTTTATCCAAAAGGTCCTTGATTTCCTCTTCAGCAAAATCAAATTTTGCCAGCAAATCTTCCTGAGCCTTGCGCCATTTTGCAAGCAGGTCAGCCTTCTGCGGATGGTCCTCCGCATAATAGGTCGTGTCTGGCAAAATAGTTCCCGGTCCGTCTGCCCAGAGGACATTAATCCGGGCATCCATAAAGTCAGGTGCCACACCAAAGGGGAAATAAGTCGGCTTACCAGCCAGTTCAAAATCTGCAATCTTAGAAGCATATTCTTCAAAAGATGTTAGGTTGCGAATTTCATCAATGTAAGCACGCGCAGGCTCAATCCCTGCCGCTTCCCGCTTTTTATAATCCGCTGCTAGGCGATGGTAAGCAATAAAGTTCTGCAGAATGGCATCTTCTGGCACTCCATCGCCAGCCAACCATTTGTCAGTCGTGGCGAGCATAAGTTCTTCAATCTCATCTGCTAGATCCATAAAGCCGCCCGTCACCGGCTTATCATCAGGAATGACCGCCGTCTTGGCCCACTCGCCATTAACCGCATCATAGAAATCATCTTGTAGTCGTGTCATCTTCTTCTCACTTTCATGCTTTTGATATAACCTTATCAAAATCTACTTGTTTTTTCAAACATTTCTTATATTAATTTTAGAGATTTATCAAAAATTAACTTGACTTAATTTTTTTGTTTTAATGTATATTAAAATCATGGAGGTGTATGAGATGATTACGATTAAAGATTTGACTGTCAGCTATCAGGATATGCTGGCTCTTGAGCCCCTTTCATTAACCATTAAGGAGCCAACCATTACTGGGATTATTGGTCCTAACGGAGCTGGAAATCCACCCTGCTCAAGGGTATGCTAGGGATTATCGACCACCAAGGCCAGACTCTGCTGGATCAAAAGCCACTGCAGAACTCTCTCCAACGGGTTGCCTATGTGGAACAAAAGATTAATATTGATTATCATTTTCCTATCAAAGTCAAAGAGTGTGTCTCTTTGGGGCTTTACCCTCAACTTAAACTTTTTCAGGGGCTAAAGAGTTCCCATTGGAACAAGGTGGCTGAGGCCTTGAAAATTGTCGGTTTAGAAGACTTGGCAGAGCGTCAAATTAGCCAGCTGTCTGGCGGGCAATTCCAGCGAGTCTTGATTGCTCGCTGCTTGGTTCAAGAGGCGGATTGTATCTTTTTGGACGAACCCTTCGTCGGGATTGACTCTGTCAGTGAAGAGATTATCATGTCTACACTGCGCAGTCTCAAAGCCGCAGGCAAGATCATCCTGATTGTCCATCATGACCTGAGCAAGGTTGTTGATTATTTCGACCAAGTTATCCTGCTCAATCGTAAGCTGATTGCCTTTGGCCCTACCGAGACCAGCTTTACCAAGGACAATATGAAAAAGACTTACGGCTCCCAGCTCTTTATGAATGGAGGTGCCTAGGATGATTTTAGAATTTTTCCAAGGGCTGCGGGACTTTCACTTTCTGCAAAACGCCCTCATCACAGCCATCGTCATTGGGATTGTTGCTGGAGCTGTCGGCTGCTTTATCATTCTGCGCGGCATGTCGCTCATGGGGGACGCTATCTCTCATGCGGTTCTGCCCGGTGTGGCTCTCTCCTATATTTTAGGGGTTAATTTCTTTATCGGAGCCATCACTTTCGGACTTTTGGCATCGATTATTATCACTTACATAAAGGGCAATTCCATTATCAAAAGCGATACGGCCATTGGGATTACCTTTTCATCCTTCCTAGCTCTGGGTGTGATCCTGATCGGCGTTGCCAATAGCTCCACTGATCTCTTTCATATTCTCTTCGGGAATATCTTGGCCGTGCAGGATATTGATATGTGGATTAGTATTGGAGTCGGAATAGCTGTGCTCTTAATCATCACCCTCTTTTTCAAACAGCTATTGATTACTTCCTTTGACCCCTTGCTGGCTCAAGCCATGGGCATGCCGGTCAGCTTCTATCACTATCTGCTGATGATTCTCTTGACCCTGGTCTCTGTGACAGCTATGCAGAGCGTGGGAACCATTCTGATTGTCGCTCTCTTGATAACGCCGGCAGCAACGGCCTACCTCTATGCCAACAGTCTAAAAACTATGATCCTGCTGTCCTCAGGACTGGGAGCTCTGGCTTCTGTGGTGGGACTTTTTATCGGCTATAGCTTTAATGTCGCTGCAGGATCCAGCATTGTCCTGACCTCGGCCCTCATCTTTCTCATCTCTTTCTTTATTGCCCCTAAGCAACGCTATTTAAAACTTAAAAACCAACCTAAACTAAAATAAAATTTAATGGAGGAATCCCATGAAAAAATTAGGTTTTTTATCCCTGCTTTTGCTAGCAGTCTGCACTCTCTTTGCCTGCTCCGATCGGAAGAACGCGTCCAGTGACTCGTCCAAGCTCAAGGTTGTTGCGACCAACTCAATTATCGCTGATATTACCAAAAATATAGCTGGCGATAAGATTGATCTGCACAGCATTGTACCAGTCGGCAAAGATCCCCATGAATATGAGCCCCTGCCTGAAGATGTCAAAAAGACTTCTCAAGCGGATCTCATCTTCTACAACGGTATCAATCTGGAAACTGGCGGTAATGCTTGGTTTACCAAGTTGGTCAAAAATGCCAATAAGGAAGAAAACAAGGACTACTATGCTGTCAGCGATGGCGTTGACGTCATTTACCTTGAAGGGCAAAGTGAAAAGGGTAAGGAAGACCCTCATGCTTGGCTCAATTTGGAAAACGGTATCATCTATGCGCAAAATATTGCCAAGCGTTTGATCGAAAAAGACCCTGACAATAAGGCCACTTACGAGAAAAATCTCAAAGCTTATGTGGAAAAATTGACTGCTTTGGACAAGGAAGCCAAGGAGAAATTCAACAATATTCCAGAGGAAAAGAAAATGATTGTGACCAGTGAAGGCTGCTTCAAGTACTTCTCTAAGGCCTACAATGTGCCATCAGCCTACATCTGGGAAATCAACACCGAAGAAGAAGGAACTCCAGACCAAATCAAGAGCTTAGTTGAAACTACGCGAGACCAAAGTGCCATCTCTCTTTGTCGAATCAAGTGTGGACGACCGTCCGATGAAGACTGTTTCTAAAGACACTAACATCCCAATCCACGCTAAAATCTTCACAGACTCAATCGCTGAAAAGGGAGAAGAAGGAGACAGCTACTATAGCATGATGAAATACAATCTGGATAAAATTTCTGAAGGATTGGCCAAATAATAATAAAAGGTTAGGAAGACAAAATCCTAACCTCTTTATTTTTGGAGAAGGAGCGTCACATGGAGTCGCTCTCAAATTTCCGGTCAAATTATTCGAAAAAAATCACTATTCGCTGTACAATGAAGCTATCAAACAAGAATGGAGACTTCCTATGACAACTTTTCTCGGAAATCCTGTAACCTTTACTGGAAAGCAACTGCAAGTCGGCGAAACAGCCCACGATTTTAGCTTGACAGCCACTGATCTTTCAAAGAAAACTCTGGCTGACTTTGCTGGCAAAAAGAAAGTCCTGAGTATCATCCCATCTATCGATACTGGTGTCTGTTCAACTCAGACTCGTCGTTTTAACCAAGAACTCTCTGACTTGGACAATACCGTTGTTATCACGGTTTCAGTTGATTTGCCTTTTGCTCAAGGCAAGTGGTGTGCTGCTGAAGGCATTGAGAATGCTGTCATGCTCTCTGACTACTTCGATCATTCTTTCGGCCGTGACTATGCTGTCCTCATCAATGAATGGCACCTTTTGGCTCGCGCAGTTCTTGTCTTGGACGAAAACAACACTGTGACCTACGCTGAATATGTTGACAATATCAATACCGAGCCTGACTTCGAAGCAGCTATCGCCGCAGTTAAGAGCTTGTAAGAGATAAAAATACGGATTTGCTAGTCCGTATTTTTTTGTACAAAAAAACTTCTGCCAAAACTGACGGAACCAAGTCCAAGAACGCAAGAGAAAGGATGGTCGATTCAGTAATTTCTTGAACCGAGCAATCTCTGCCTTTACCTGTTTATAAGCACTCCGCCCCTTTCGAGCATAAGGGCTCTTAGCCGAACGATAGCCCAGCGGACCACGATTATTCTGAGGTGACTTGAACTTGCGGCCGCTATTTTCAATGGCAAGCCTGCGAAAGCGAGGATCCCAGACTGCAGGTGTTTTGACGTCATAGCGGGTATGAGAAGCCTGATTGACCGGACGATTGCGCTCACCGTAGTTAAAGCTGGCGCCATTCACAATACCATTTTGGCTAGCCCCCTCTGGATCGATAATATTGAGAAAACGACCTGTCTGATCCAAAATAAACTCTGTATGAAAATCAATCAGGATTTTTATATTGGCCTGACTAGCTTGACCATCCGGATAGACAGCTTGCTCTGACCTCTTATCAATATGGGCTTTATTGTGCAAGCGAGAGGATTCTTGAAAGCTATAAGGCAGCGCAGACCAATCCTTTAGATAGGAGGCCAAGGCTTCTGCATCTGTCATACCAGTCTGACGGTAGTGATCTCTGACCCACTGGGCCTGCTGGCAGGAAATGACATAGCGAAACTGATGTAGCTGCCTTTTAAGCTTTTTGATTGCCATCCCTTTGGCTGAAATCATCTGCTGGAAAAAGCCTGGCGCAAGGTCCTTGAGAAAAATTTTTCCAAAAGCCATCATGAGGTGTTAGGGTTTGGAGCAATCCGAGCCAGCAAAAATCCGTCTCTGACTTGTCTCCGCTCAACTCCTCAGGCATATTAACAATATCCATAGCCAGAACCAGCAGCTCCTGAGCTCCTAACCTGCTGTTCTGAGCATCCTCAGCCAGCCAAAGATCTTGAAAAAAAGGGACTGCCAAAAAAAGCTGAGCCTCCTGCAGGTAATATCCTTCTTCTGGCACTGTTTTTCCCTTGCACACTAATCTCTGCAAAAAAACTTGTTCCAGTGCTACCTGAGACCAGCCGATTGATTGCAATTGCTGAAAGAGATGTTCTTTCCCTTCTTTCGGATACATGTCTTCCCTCCTTTCTGTTAGCTCTAATAGTTCAAAAACTGTAGAGATTACAATAAAAAAATCTAATCCACATAGAACAATTAGATTTTATCACAAACTCACATGATAGCAAAGAACAAAATATGAATCCTTGGAGTACTAACAATAAAGATGTTCTTAACAAATCACTCAATAAATAAAGAGAAGACCAAACTGGCCCTCTCTCAGTATGAGTTTTGTTTAAATGCTCTTAAGCTTTACGTCGTTTTGCAAAAACCATTCCCAGCATAGAGAGTAATCCCATACCTACTAGCGCTAGAGATGATTCAGCAGAACCTGTTTTTGGAAGAGCTGCCGGAGCCTGATATGTCTGAACTGGTTTCTTTCCCTTCTTCACTCCTGTTGTAGTGACTTTCAGAACCTTTCGCTCATTCTTAGAAATGAGGTTGGTTGGGTCGTCTGCCTCAAGGGCTGCAAGAGCTGCTTTCAAAGCTTCAAGTTTGGCAGTTTCAACTCTATAGGTTTCTTCCTTACTTGCCAAGTTTGCTTTAGCATCATTGAGAGCCGCTTCTGCTTCTTTTAGAAGAGCAGGGGCATTTTGCAAGCGAGTAACATAGTCTTTAGCAGCTTGAACAGCGTGTTGAGCCTCTTCCAGAGCTGTAGCCGCAGCAGTTGCCTTTTCTTGAGCGGTCGCTGTAGCTGCTTTCAATTCGGCAAGCTTGGCATTAGCTTCCTCAGCTGTTTTTTGCGCACTTGCTTGGGCTGCTTCTTTTTCTTTCAAGCTTGCTTGAGCTTTAGCTAAAACTGCAAGCTTAGCCTTGGTTTCTTCAGAAGCCGAATTCTTGCTATTTTCGAGTTCAGCTTGGTAAGTACGTTCCGCCTTAGCCAACTTGTCCTTAGCAGTTTTCACAACCTCACGCAGTAATGGGGCTGTCTCCTGCTTGTTTTGAGCATTTGTCAACGTACGTTGAGCAGCGTCCAGCTTAGCTTGCGAAGCTGCTAAATCTTTACGAGCAGCGTCTGCCTCTTGATTATTGGCATTTGGATTGATCAAGGCTGGTGTGATTTTGGAAGGGTCTTTAATATCACCGTCATTATTTGGGAAAAGAAGGAAGTTAATTCGGTTAATAATGCCGTTGTTGCTAAAGTTAACAGCAACATATGCACCTTTCTTCTGATTATCAAGATGCCCCACTACCTTTTGGGCATAGATAGTCCCTCTCTCCCTATACGCACTGCTATCTCCTAAATCAAACAGTTGGAATTTGATATCATCGTAAATTGCCTTTTTTAAATAGTCAACAGAGACATTCTCTTGGCTAGCAAGAATAGGATAAGGGCCGAGTTCGTTAGTTCCTGATACTCTATGACCAAACTGATCCAGTCCAAATTTAGCAACCACACTTCTTGGAACATCTACTTGTGAAGTTATAGGTTCTTTTGATTGGTATTTATATTTGTTCACGGGCTGCTTGGCTTAGAGCTGCTGCATAGTCAATACTATTTTGTGTTAATGTTACTGGTGCTGTTCCTGCTTGCTTACGGATTTGATTAATCAAATCTTGTGCATAATAATTCAATTCCATCAGAACATCATTTGGAATAGCATTAATGTTAACCATGCGTTGCGCATCTTTTTGACTACCAATATAATTGTTGCTAGATTTTAGGGTAGCTGCTTCTTTAGCAAGTGTTTCTTGTGCCTCAGATGTTAATTTAGCTGTACCGTTGATATTGTTACTTTTAATTGCATTTATATAAGCTTGCGATAGGGTAAAAGTATTGTGAACCTGATCTTGAGACGAAAGTTTCGCTTCTTTTTCCTTGATTTCTGCTTGTGCTGCTTTGATATCAGCCTGGGCTTTATCAATCACTGCTTGACGTTTGGCATCTTCCGCTTCAGCTGTCTTCAACTGATCTTCGTAAGAAGCTAAGTTATTTTTAGCCTTGTCAAGCTCAGCCTTTGCCTTCGTGACCTCTTCACTTACCAGTTTGCTATCCACAGCTTTTTGGGCTGCATTCACAGCATCCTGAGCAGCTTGAGTCTCATTTTGTGCCTTAGCTGCTTGAGCTTGAGCATCCTGAGCTACAGCTGCCTGTGTGTTTTCTGCTTTTTTAGCTGTATCAAGAACTGCTTGGGCTTGCTTGGCCGCGTTTTCTGCTGGAGCAACTTTCTTCTCAGCTTCTGTCACAGCTGCTTGAGCTTCCGCAATTTTTTGTACACTTGTATCAGCATTATCTTTCTTGGCTGTTTCAACCTTAGTCTCAGCAGTCGCAACCTGTTCTTTGGCTTGGTCAACAGCCGCTTTCACTTGATTAACCTGCTCAGTTTGCTGTTTAAGAGCTTCTGGACTTGCAGATAGAGCCTTATCTTGGTTTGCAGGTGCATTTGCATCCACTGGAGTTGTATCTGCAGCCACAGTTTGAGCAAAGCCAGCACTAGCAAGAACTGCTGCACCTAGAATGACATGTTTTTGGATTTTTTTCATGGGTTTCCTCCTGATATGTTAATAGTATAATGAGAAAAGCTTTGTTTGTCAAACTATTTACATGTTTTTTTGAGAACACTTATCATAAATATGTCCAAAAATAGAATCCCGTCCCCATCGCTTCCAAAAAACCGTGTGTCTAGCTATAATTGTATAATGAATTTTACGCTTACTGACCTTGCCAAGGATGAAGTCTTAACAGATTACAAACATATTAGTCATAGAATGCAGAAAACCGCCCGTCAAGCAACGAGCGGTCTTCTTATTCACGAATTTCTTATCCTTTGATGGCAATAAAGGGGGGATCCTTCTGTATTATCCGTCGGATCTACGCTCTTGACTCCAAAGAGATAATCTACTAGATACCAGCCATTATTAGCTGCATTATAAGGGTCACGGACATAGGTTTTTCCATTGTCATAGCCTTTAAGAACCAGCTCATGAGTGACTGGATAATGGGCAAAGATGCTGGTACCAACGGCACCTAGGACATGATGCCCCTGCGAAAGCACTTCTTTGACTGCAGAAGCTGTAAACAGAGTCTCAGTCGTCAGATCCCAGTACTGGGCAGCTCGGACAATACCACGGCTGCTGGTGCCAAATCCATCTTTATTAAATTCATTGGTATGGATATACAGGTAATCCGCAACGGTTGTTGGAAGCACTTCTGTCCCAGTAATTCCAGAAATAACCATGGCTAGCGTTGTCGGCACGCATCCTGTCGCATCCATGCTGTAAGGACCATACTTCCTGCCGCCCCAGCGACCATCACAATGAAGAAAATCTAAACATCAAAGAAAGGCTTAGACACTGTATTCTTACAGCGATTTTTGTTATACTAATGATAGAAAGTTCAGCGAGGATGCAAGATGACCCCAAATAAAGAAGACTATCTCAAGTGTATCTATGAGATTGGCAGCCGCCACAAAAAAATCACCAATAAAGAAATCGCCCAGCTCATGCAGGTTTCACCTCCGGCTGTGACGGAAATGATGAAAAAAATGCTGGCGGAAGAACTTCTGGTCAAGGATAAAAAGCCGGCTACCTTCTGACTGATTTGGGGTTAAGGCTAGTTTCTGACCTCTATCGCAAGCACCGACTGATTGAAGTCTTTCTGGTCAACCATCTCGGCTACTCGACTGATGAAATCCATGAGGAAGCCGAAGTCCTAGAGCACACTGTTTCTGAGCGTTTCGTTGAGCGTCTGGATGCCATGCTCCAGTACCCCAAGACCTGTCCTCACGGAGGCACCATCCCATCCAAGGGAGAGCTTCTGGACGAAGAAAACCAACTGACTCTGGAAGAGGCTTCTGCCCCTGGTGACTATATCATCAAACGCGTACACGATGACTTTGACTTGCTCAAATACTTGGAAAAATATAACCTGCAAATCGGCCAAACCATCACCTTCATCCAATACGATTCTTTCGCTCAGGCTTATCTCCTCAAGACAGAAACCCAAGAAATCCAAATCAATCCTATGATTGCCCAGCAGATTTATGTAGAAAAACTATAAACAGAACCCAGTTCGGACTTTTTAGTCTAAACTGGGTTTTTATTGACAAAAATAAGATGTCGGATTATAATAAGTGTACTTACAAAATATCTAGAAGGAAAGCTAATGGAAAAATCGCAGTTTAACTCCATCTACAAGGATGAATATCAAAACTCAACCGGTCTGCTCTTTATCCGTGCCTACCACAAGTGGCATGGGCTGATAAAAAACAAACTGAGAACGATTGATTTGACACATCCTCAGTTTGTCGTTCTGACCACTCTTGCTGCACTCCTGCGCCAGCAAGAATGGGTGAGTCAGACCGATATTGCCCGATTTTCTGACATGGATGTTATGACCGTATCCCAAATCATCCGCCTCTTGGTCAAGAAAGGTTTGATCATGCGGGAAGTCCATCCCAAGGACAGCCGTGCTAACATCATACTTCTAACGGATACGGGGCTTCAAAAGGTCAACCAAGCCCTTCCTCTGGTAGAAAGCATTGATCAGGCGTTCTTTGGAAAATTAGAAAATAATACAGAAACATTAAACCAACTCTTAATCAAACTGGAGGCAGAAAATGACTAGATTTGGATTGGTGTCGTATCAAAAGAACATGTACTAAGAGGTGTAGAAGGTGGATTTTGCCAAGTCTGCCATGGAAAGAAAGCACCATTGAACCGAATGAAAAAGGGGGACTATCTTCTGTACTACAGTCCCAAGTATCAGCTGAATGGTCAGGAAAAGCTACAGGCCTTTACAGCAGTTGGCAAGATTCTAGATGACACTGCCTACCAAGTAGAGATGTTTGAAGGCTTTGTTCCATTTCGGCGAGATGTCAGCTACTACCAACCTGTCAAAGACTGCCCTATTGAGCAAGTCCGACAGCATCCTCAGTGGCGCCAATATGCTTCTCAGATAAGATACGGACATTTCGAAGTTTCGAAAGACTTCTTCCTTTATGTTTTTGAACAAATGAAACTGGACAACCCTACAAATCAGTAGAAGCAGCTTCGTTTGACTTACACCTAAACCTTTACTCACCTGTCATCAAATCTAAAGTTCCGATTCTCAAGGAAAATCGCAACTTTTTGATTTGCAGTGAAATTATCGATTTATCAAATCAGCATAAAAGCCGATAAAGTACCCGTAATCACATTTGCTAAGGCATGTATGATCCAGCTGGCTAAAACGGAGCCATCAGATTTCTTTTCATTGACAAAGCCCATATAGGCCGCGATGCCACCCGTACACAAAATGATGAGCAGGGTTTGCTGCCAAGAGAGCACTGTTATAAACATTAAGCCATGGAGCAGACCAAAAAGAGCAGCTTGTATGGTGTTGGCTACCACAAAGGATAAGCGGCTAGCCAATCTCTTTAAAAGAAAACCTCTGAAGAGCAGTTCTTCTGGCAGAGAAGTTTGAAAAAGACCATAAATCAGAACAGCTGGCAAGGCTTTGAAGCCGAGGCCTGAGAAGTTTGAAGTCGCTGTCTTAAGACCTTTTACAGTAGTATATAGTAGCAAAAACGAAAGAAGCAAGAAAAATAGCGAACCCAGCAAAATCCACAGCCAGATCTTTCCGGCTACCAGCATCTTTTAGTGGTTTTAAGCCAAGCCATTCCAAAAATGAACTTTTTCTTCTAGCGCCTATCAACCACCAAACAAAAGGAAGCAAAGCAAACAAAGCGATTTGAATCAGAGCATTGATCATCTGTTGAACTAGATTACCCATGGTACAGACTCCTTTCTTTTCTTTAATATGATTGTACAAGACAAACTTCAAGAATTTATAAAGTAATTCTAAAAATATTTCTAAAGAATGATAGAAATCATAAACATAAACAATTCAAAGGTTATCGCCGCTTCCACTTGCTTGCTATGCTTCTTATTTTTGGACTAAATGATGTCAAAAACTCTTTAAAGATCTATCTCAAAATCTAAGAAAAGTTGTAGATAAAAATGTGGAGATTGAATTTAAAAAAAGAAAACTGACAATGCGTTAAAGGAAGAAAAAAGCCCTAAAATTTTATCATACGAAGTCAAATTTTCAGCCTATCTATCCTAGATGATTTTCTTTTTAGTCAAATACTCCCAGCTCCTGTTTATCCACTTCCTACCCCTCGGGGTTTCAATTTTACAGGCTTAGTGCCATGCCAAAAGCTATTTTTCCCTTCTTGCCAACCCACTTACATTTTGCTACAATGATGTCAAAAATCAGCGAGGAAAAATTATGCCACAACAACTTTTTAAAGAATTTGCCCAGCTAGATCAAGTGGAAGCTATTGTTCTCGGTGGCTCTCGTGCTGGACAGCATTTTGACAAAGACTCAGACTATGATGTTTATATCTACTTGACAGATTCCATTGCTCCCCTGACCCGACGCGATATCCTCAGCAAGTACTGCTCCTACATGGAAATCGGCAATCAGTTTTGGGAACTAGAGGATGACTGTGTGCTGAAGAGCGACATCGAAATTGAGCTCATTTACCGTACTCTAGATAGCTTGATAAAGACCTGCAGACTGTCGTCCTAGACCACCAAGCCCAGAATGCCTATACCACCTGTATGTGGCATAATCTGCTCCACAGCAAAATCATCTATGACCGAAATGGTCGCTATGGAGCACTTCAAAACAAGTACAGACGACCTTATCCAGCTGAACTGAAAAAGAATATTATCAAGAAGCAGCTCCTCTTACTCGATCAAGCCATGCCAGCTTTCTCCAAACAAATAGAAAAAGCGCTCAAGCGTCAGGACTTGCTCAGTATCAATCACCGTAGCAGTGAATTTTTTGCTTCCTATTTTGACTTGCTCTTCGCCCTAAACGAACAGACTCACCCTGGAGAAAAGAGAATGCTGGAGTTTGCAAAAACCAACTGCACGCTATTGCCTCAACATTTTGAAGAAAATATACAGACCTATTTTCAAAAACTCTACACTGAGCCCGCTGAAGCCATAAAGCTTATCAATCAGCTAGTGACGACCATCAAACAAATCATTCCTCAAGAAATGATTGATGGCTTTTAGTAATGTTGTCGGAAACTATACACTCATTGCTACAGAAGTAAAAAAAATTAGGAGTTTGAACATTAGTGTTCAAACTCCTTTTCATGCTTCTTATCAGCGATTTTTCGTATCGAGAATAATGGTCACTGGACCATCATTAACTAGTTCTACCTGCATGTCTGCTCCAAAAATCCCCGTCCGAGTCGGCACCTCTTGCTGCAAGGCAAGATTGAAGGCATCATAAAAATTGCTAGCCATCTCTGGCGGAGCAGCCTTGACAAAGGCTGGCCTATTACCCTTTTTGGTATCTGCATGCAGAGTGAATTGAGAAATCGATAAAATCTCTCCGTCAATGTCCTTGATAGACAGGTTCATCTTGCCCTCAGCATCGGAAAAAATCCGCATATTGACAATCTTCCTGACTGCATAATCCATATCCTCTTGACTATCGTCAGGACCGACTCCTACTAAGAGCAGGAGGCCTTGTCCAATACTGCTGCGCAGCTGTTGGTCAATGCTGACCTGAGCACGTTTCACGCGCTGAATCACTATTTTCATATCTTTTCCTTTGATTTAAGCAAGTCACCAGGGGTACTTACAGCTCGATAATGATTTCCGAAAAGAATCATCCATTAGTCCGCTTGACCGAGTAGACCTCTGGCACGCTCTTGATCTTATCCACCACCGTCGTCAGCATGGATAGATTAGCAATACCAAAAGAAACGTGGATATTGGCAAATTTCATATCCTTGGTTGGCTGAGCATTGACTGTTGAGATATTTTTGGTGGTATTGGACAGAACCTGCAATACATCGTTGAGGAGACCAGAGCGGTTGAGACCGTAAATATCAATGTGAGCTGTGTACTCTTTGGTCGTGTTGTTGTCTTCCCATTCCACATCAATCAGCCGCTGCTCGTAATTTTCTTGGGCCTTGAGATTCATGCAGTCCTGCCGGTGAATGGCTACACCGCGTCCTTTGGTAATATAGCCGACAATATCATCACCCGGTACAGGATTACAGCATTTGGCAATCCGGATAAGGAGACCAGACGCCCCCTGAATGACCACACCTCCTTCGTGCTTGACCTTGAGGGTGTCTTTTTTATTTTCGACCTTGACTTCGCCGCCCTTAACCAATTCCTCCGCTTCTGCTCTGGCCTTGGCCCGTTCTTCCTCACGGCGCTCTTTTTCTGTCAGACGGTTGAAAATGCTTATCGCGCCAATCTCACCGAAGCCAATCGCCGCAAAAAGCGCCTCTTCAGTCTTATAGCTGGTCTTCTGCAGCACTTCTTCCATGTGCTTCTTGTCCATGTACTTATTGGCTACATAGCCATGCTCCTGGAATTGAGCCTGCAAGAGCTCCCGCCCTTTGGAGATAGATAGCTCCTTGTCTTGATTTTTAAAGAACTGACGGATTTTTATTTCTGGCCTTGCTAGTCTTGACAATATTGAGCCAGTCGCGGCTAGGGGCCAAAGGAGTTAGCGTTGGTGATGATTTCCACCTGATCCCCTGTCCTAAGCTTGGTTGTCAGGGGTACCATGCGGCCATTGACCTTGGCTCCAGTTGCTTTCTCACCGACCTTAGTGTGAATCTCATAGGCAAAGTCAATGGGACCCGAGTCCTTAGGGCAGAGAGCGCACTGCGCCATCTGGTGTGAAGACATAAATTTCCTCAGCTAGATAGCTCTCCTTGACCGAGTCAACGAAGTCCTTGGCATTGTTAGACTGGTCTTGCAGCTCCATCAGCTCCTTTTATCCAATTCATCCCGATGGCTGATTCTTTGCTGTCTACCTGTCCCTTTACACCTTTCTTGTAAGCCCAGTGAGCCGCAACCCCATACTCAGCGACCTCATGCATTTCCTTGGTCCGAATCTGAAACTCAATCGGACCTTTGGGGCCATAAACGGTCGTATGGATAGACTGGTAACCATTGGCCTTGCGATTGGCAATATAATCCTTGAACCGCCCCGGCATCGGCCGCCAAAGCTCATGAATGTAGCCCAGCATAGCATAAACATCACTTTGAGTATCCAAGATACAGCGAATAGCGATTAAATCATAAATCTCATCAAAACGTTTCTTCTTGTCCTGCATCTTGCGATAGATCGAGTAGATATGCTTGGGCCGGCCATAAATCTTACCGTGCAGATTGCGCTCGCCAGCATAGGTCTCAATCTTCTGAACCACCTCTTCTACCAGTTCTTCACGCTCCCGACGCTTCTCCTTCATCATGTGGGAAATTTTGTAAAATTCCACTTCATTGAGATAACGGAAAGACAAATCTTCTAGTTCCCACTTGACACTGGAAATCCCCAGGCGGTGAGCCAAGGGTGCGTAGATTTCCATTGTTTCTCGGGAAATCCTCTCCTGCTTATCCTTGCGCAGATGCTTGAGCGTCCGCATATTGTGGAGACGGTCTGCCAGTTTGACCAAAATAACCCGGATATCCTCTGACATGGCCATCAGCATCTTACGGTGATTTTCTGCCAGCTGCTCCTCGTGAGATTTGTATTTGACCTTACCCAGCTTGGTAACCCCATCCACAATCACGCGCACATCCGTCCCAAACTCTCTTTCCAAATCATCCAGCGTCGCACGGGTATCCTCAACCACATCATGCAGGAAGCCGCAGGCAACCGTTACCGCATCTAGCTTGAGTGTGGCCAAAATCCCTGCCACCTGAATAGGATGCACGATATAAGGCTCACCCGACCTACGAAACTGCCCACTGTGACAGTCAATCGCATAGATCAGAGCTTTCTGTATAAAGGCCACATCCTCCGCAGCCAGATATTTTCTCGTAAGGGCCAATACCTGATCGCCCGTCAAATTCACTTCTTTTGGCATCTCGTCTCTCCAATTCCTGCCTACTATTTTATCACTTTTAACCCGATATGAAAACCTAGAAGACGGTTCTGTGTTTGTTTTAGTACAAAAAAGTGGAATCAATAATAGGTAGTAAGCTCTAAACTGAAGTTAGCCTCCTAAAACTTAAAAAACATCTATATGTTATACTAATTGTTGACCAAAACCCAAGCAAAGAAACATAGAGATACAAAACTACTCCGCTCTAAAATCTTGAAATAGACACTTGAGGCAAAAAGGGAAATTGATCTCAAAATTTGAAAGGGAAACAGCCTTCTGTACAAAATCTATACGAAATATTTATTTAGTCCACCTACTTAATATTCCAAGCAGCAGATTTCTCAAACAATTTTAATAAATTTTTTTGAGAAATCATTAAAAGTCAGCTATTTGAGCCTCAATTCCCTGTTTTTTTATGTTGTCACTTTAATCTTAAGATTAGATTTCTATACTTTTACTTATCTATTTAAAAATAAGGCTGTGACATTTCTATCACAGCCTTATCCAATAATTCAAGAACTACTTGAATAAACGAAGCTAAGTATAGATGATATACACAAGTTTCATCATTACTTTCTACACCTTCCAGTAGCATTTCTATTGCTAAGATTCTACCTATTCAAATTGTTCCTCTTCTTCTTTTTCAACCATCTTCTCTTTCTTTCTATGAGCGTACTCTCTAATTGTCAGACCCGTAGCAATGTTGGTTAAAAGTAAGATTACGAGTAAGTAAACCCATATTGGAGTATTTGATAAAACACCAGATTGGCTTGTTTTTTCAGTTACAACAGGATTGGATAAGAAATTCAAAACAGCTTGGTTATCTGTTCCGTTTGAACGAGCATTCGATAATACTCCTTGAAAGTTTTTATTAAACTCAGTACTATCTTCAATATTTTTGGCCTGATTCTTAATAAGCGACTCTGTTTGTTGGTGAACTTCCTTCACTTCTCCTTGGACCCTTTTAGCTTGCTCTGCTAAAGTGTTAAATTGCGTATCCATAGATCCGATTGCATTTCCATTAGAGGCGATTGTATCAGATGTATTTCGAGTACTAGATGCAAGCTTTGTAACAATATCTAGCAAACTATTACTACTATCATCAGTTGTATAAAGTCTATTATTAGATAAACTGTCACTAGAACTTGTTGGAGAAACTTCCAGAAGTTCTGGACTATTTTTCTTCCACTCTTCATACTGTTTATTTAAATCGTCAACGGCTGTTGATGCCAATCAGATAGTTCTCCAACAATTGCAGCAAAATAATCATTCGGTAATTCTTCTTTTGTCAGTTGTGGAAGAGAAGCGGTATTTTTCTGAAGTCGATTTATCTCTGCACTTAACTTAACATATAATTCAATCCCTGACTGTCGATATTGGTCCACATCTTCTGGTTGTAGTTTATCCGCTACAGACGATGGCGAAATATTCCCATACATCTTTGCAACTGAGTTACTTGCTGGATTAGCAATATCAATATCGTAGGACGAAGATGGGCTTCCATATAGGTTCTTAATCGTAGCTGCCGCGGTATCAATTCTAGATAGTTGTTCAAAAATATTAGACAAATCTGTCTTAATTAATGCATCATTTCCCTTATTGTTATCATAAAAGAAACTGTATTGTAAAGGTATTCTCTCACTACCAATCTCAAGATCAAATGCAACCGTATTGAGACCATAATTAGGAGAAAGCTGAATTTGCAGTTGGAGACTAGTAGGTTCAGAAATACTATCAACACTTGGAACTACCGTAGCTCCCTGAGCCCCTTGAACCTGTATATTCGTCACACGGATAGTAGTTGCAGTATATTTATTACCCCCATTTCCTTCAGAAGTCATCTCAGGGTAAACATGCTCCATTGTAACTGTTTGCATCTGTTGACGGCAAAGAATCATTAGCTACCGTTATAAAAGTATAGCCTGGCATTGAGCCAGTAGTAGCACCTTTAACACTAGCATAGCTAGCTAACAAGTTTAATTTTGCATAATAAGAAGCAATTTGGTCATCTGTTAAAGCCCCAAACTCTTTTAGTTTATTAAATAAGGTCGCGTAATCCCCAGAATTAACACTAATAGAAGCAATTGTACTATTTACATAATTAGTATAATCTCCAGGCAACTCATCTGAATCTGATAAAGTATTAACAACCTGTTTGGCCAGCGCCTGCCTCACATTATCTTTATCCACACCATCACTAACAGCTTTTAAAATCGCATCTTTATCATCTCCCAAAGAACTTGTATCAACCTGCACCCCATTAAAATAATTCTGGGAAATTTGGTCACGAGAACCCTCAAGAGAGTTTCTAATGGACTCCAGTTCCTTTTGAGATTGCTCAATCTGCTCTTGAGAATGATTTATTTTATCATTATAACTTTCTATGTGCTTAGCTAAACGAAGCAAATAAGAATCTGGTTCATTTGGCTCAGTAGGTGATTCTGTATTCCCAAAAAGATGTAAATAACTTATTGAATTTTTATAAAGGTCAAGATATAATTTGTTATCTTTATCATACTGATTCTTAACAGAGTTTCCCGCCACCTGAGCATTATGATTAGCAACTTGTGATTGAACTTGCTTATACTTTAAAATTGGATCTGTTTGGCCCATTAAAGATTCGGCATTTCTTTTTAATAAATCAGCAGTTGAAGTTTTGAAAGTTGATGTCGCTTGCTCAAATGATCTATTAGAGGACTGAACACTCTCTGCAATTGAAGGGATCGAATCTATTGATTTGATACTCCTATCAGCAGGTTGAACAATTGAAGTAGATAAAGAATCATAGATATCAGACTCGTCACCAACAATTGTATTCATCTGAAGTTTAGCATCATCAAGGTTATTAATGACACTTGTAAAGTACAGACGAATTGTTTTCTGATTCAAACTATTAACATAATCTCCAACCTGCTGGGCCATCTCAAGCGACTGTTCTTTTTTTACAGAATCTTTTACTTTATATGTAATTTTGGCCTTTTCAGGATTAAAACTAGATAGCTGCAATATATTGTGTGAAAAATCTTTAGGAATGTAAATGATCGCTTCGAGGGAATTGTCTTTGTACTGACTCTCCGCCTGATCCCTAGACATGACTTTCCAACTTGCTTTTTTTCTCTCATCTTTTTGCTAGTAATTTTGTAAAATCATCTCCAAAATTATATTGAGCGCTATTTAACTGTTCGCCTTCGTCTTGATTTACAATCCCAATACGAAGATGTGTCTTCTCTTTAGTCCCTAGAACAAAAGAAAGGCTATCTGACTGTCCCATATAGATAAGAAGTCCTGCAGTAATTACTATACATAAAATAGCCAAGCCTTTCCTAAGCAAGTGATTTTTTCCTTTTTTTATACCCATTATGGATTTTTCTCCTAAATTGATTTTAACATTATCATCAAAATATTTATAATTTATTTATGATAATATACATCCTACAATCATTATAATTATTACAAATAGTAGGATTTCTTCTATTATAGCATATTCAGAAATTATTATGGAAGCTTTATGTACCTATTTTTCTTGCGGAATTCTCAAACGATGAACACTTCTACCAACGAAGAACTGTGTTTCATTAAGTTCAACCAACGGTTCATTGTATTGAGTACGACCAGGCACAACTTTCTGTTCGTTAAAGATGGTACCAAACGTTCCCATTGGAACATTTTGGCGAAGCCGTTTGAAGAACGTGTGAATTTGCTAACTATGCCACTTTGATAACCATGGAAAATCAAATGAATGTTGACCGACGAAGATTTTTGTGAACAAAGTATTTACATCTTTATCCATCAGTACAATCTTATCACCAGCTAAGTTTATATCTGGAAGATAAACAAACATTGGTTGCTCTCTACGTTTACCAGACTGAATAATTCCTAATAGTTCACCAAGGAATTGGCTAATATTCGCCTCCTCAATTCTAGTATCAAAATATTCATTCATACCAACAAAACGTCCATCAGTATCAACCACTACGCGATCAACTTTCCCAGAAAAACTCTGAAAAAGCAGATAATATTGTACGCTCAATACTATATGTTTGAGAAGGAGTATCATCCATGAGAAGAATAAATTCATAGTTCATTGGTTCGATAGAGCGAACCAACGTTGTTTCCTTTATCATAACCAATTGGAATATTGTATTTTTTTGCCGTTCCTCTTGGACAGCTACATCATTTTCAAATTGCTCAAAAGTAATTTCATTAGCCAGCATTGGAACGGCTTCTGGTCTAGGGCCATCCCATAACTTATCCATTACCTCAATAGCGTTTTCTAAACTCTGTAGTCTTTCAAGATTGGAACTTCCTTCTGTTGCAAGGTATACTTGAAAACGAATAGGTTCTTCAAATCTAATCTGACCACGACCAGGAATTACTTGATCAGCTAGAGCATCAAAAACCAATAAGATCTTTTTTTAGAATCCTTGTCGACTAAATACAAAACAAACTGTGTAGCAAAAATTACTTCGCATACTTAACTTCATAGTAGTGTTCCGAAGAACTGTTGCTATCAAATAGATACCTAAGCTTGCGCCCTCACGTAACACCTGATGAAAAGCGGATTCAACAGAACTTTCGAGTGGATGATCACGTACAGTATCATAAGAGTCAACAATATTTAAAATGAATGGTAAATACTGACCTGTCTTCTGCTCATACTGTTCAATAGAAGTAACTCCATATTCCGCCAATAAATCACGGCGTTTTTGTATTTCTTTTTGTAAACTCTTAAGGAGCTTCAATAGCTTTTCGGCATCATCTAGAGTAGCAATATCTGCCACATGCGGCAAACCTTTCAGAGGAAACAGTCCATTCGTTCCGAAATCAAATAAGTTAAATTGCATTTGATCTGGTCTATTAAGCCGAGCAAAATTCATAACTAGCGTCTGAAGTGCTTGAGATTTCCCAAACCCTGGGGAAGCATAAATGATACTGTGACTAAACTCTTCTAAATCAAACTCTAGCATCCGCTGATCCTGCTCTGAAGGAATATCCATTAGAGCAAAAGGAGCTTTGTGAAGTTTCTTCTCTGTCCATTTCGTAGTTAAAACCGGTGACGTAATATCTTCATCAAGCGGAGGTAACCATGGCTTAGCTGGTATACAAAGGTCTACATTCTTTGCGTGTTGAGCAATATACTCCACAACAGCATCTAGTTCAGTCTCATCAGTATTAGCATCTGTGCTGACCGTCTCTTCCAAGTAAGACAAATCTGTAGTAGCGAGTTCATACTGCCCCAGTTCATTGATTATCCAAAGCCGATTGTCAACTTCTTCACTACGTGCTTTCACTGTTGGCGCATATCGTGCTCCACTCCATGCTGATTGAAAAAGTTCATATATTTCATTATTCCCAACTTGTAAATAGGCACGACCTGGCTGAGTAATACTTGCAGCATCTGGTGTTTTTATAATCTCATTTGAATCCGCTTTTTCCGCCACTTTGAGTGCCAACTTAAATCGAGAATTAGACCAAATTTGATCATTAACAACTCCTGAAGGCTTTTGAGTAGCTAGAATCAAATGAATCCCTAGGGAACGTCCAATACGCGCTGTTGTTACAAGTTCTGTCATAAACTCAGGTTCATTTTGCTTCAACTCAGCAAACTCATCCGAGATCAAAAATAGATGTGGAAGCGGCTCAGTAGGGAAATCTCCCTCTATTCCAGAGCGACCTTCCTTGTATAATTTTGTATATCCATTAATATGATTGACCCCAAATCTACCAAATAGGCGTTGACGCTTTTGCAACTCTGCTCTAATAGAAGCTAACGCGCGCTGGATTCCTGCTCCATCTAAGTTTGTGATAACGCCCATCAAATGTGGCAAATCTTTAAATAAATTTGCCATCCCTCCACCTTTAAAGTCTATTGGGAGAAAACCAATATCTTCTGGACTAAAGTTTAATGCTAGCGATAAAATGTAAGATTGTAATATCTCCGACTTACCCGATCCTGTTGTCCCGGCAACAAGACCGTGGGGACCATGAGCACGCTCATGTAAGTTCAAGTAGACAATATCATCTTTTCCTCGAACCCCAAGTGGAACAGCAAGGCTCTTCGATGTATCTCCTCGAGCCCATCGGCTAGAAATATTTAAGTCATCAACCTGTTCCACATTATACAATTCTAAGAATGTAATTGCATCAGGAAGTGCATTTTTTTGAGTTTCCTCATGAACTAGATTACTTAAACTACGAACAGCACCTTCATAATCATCTATCAACGGATACGGAGTAAAAACTTGGTTTACATATATTCCTCTATTATTGATTAAAGTAGCTGTATCTCCATTCTTTAAATCAATAAGCGTGGTTACCGTTTCAGGTAATTGACGACGACTTTCTTTTACCCAAATAACAGTTACTCCAAAAGAAGCCAAATCTGCTCGTGAAAGGCTTTCGTTGATAGCATGACCAGACAACAAGCGATCATCTGAAATGACTATCACAATCTGAGGTAAAAAGGTTCTTTCCTTCTGTTCCTTGTCTTGAATGCGAGACTGTAATACTTGATAAAGACTTGTAAGTACAGCATCTTTCGTACGATCATCATGTACAAAACCACGAACATTAATCATTGGTAACAGAAAATGAGGTAAAAACCGCCATTTCTTCCAAATTTGATCATAATCTTCCTGCGAAGTCAAATTAACAAATATTACATCGTGATAAGAATGAAAAGCTGCAACTTGCAATAAAAGTTGCTGGATAAACAACTGACCTATGTCATGTTGAGCAACCAGCCCAACAATATTCTGAGCAAGTGTTGTCGTAACAGGAACACCTTTTTGTTTCTCATAAGTCTTTAACAAATCTTGAGAAAAAATTGTCAGCTTGTCTTTGGTTAAAAAGTCCGTTTGATAATCAATTTGAAGCTGACTATCAATATCTCCCAAGCCAAGCGAGACAGTCATAAAATCCTCATTAAAAGGTAAGCGTTCATAGAGACGTTCATCATAACGCATAATCATATCAATTAACGTATTGATATTTGGTTGCTGATAAAATAGAATATTCTTTTCCTCTGCATAATGCTTATGTAGAGTGGATAATTGTTTTAATAAATACGCCTCGTAATCTTCTACCCTTGTTATCTTCTTTTGTTTATACTCTTTTTTATCAGTAAAATAACTCGTAATTGAAAATGCAGCTGTAAGAACACTCATTCCCCCCATACTCAACATCATAATGGCATTTCGTCCCATTAGAACAACTACCAAGCCAGAAAGAGCAACCATACCTAGAGGCGGAACAATTGCTCGCCAAATAGCATTTTTAGGTTTTGTTGGGGGATTTTTAGGTTTTTCTATTCTCTGACGTTTATCGTATATCGTGGGGAGTACTCGAGGACTACGACGATAAACTGGGAAATTAGATTGATAAATTGACTTTTTCTCTTCCAACAGGACACTTTGACTATTGAAATTTGCTTTCTCAAAGAACGATGAAATTTGCCATTGATTTTCTAAAAACTCTATAAAATAGTTCTCTACAAAAATACTATCTCCTTTTTTAAATTCAGAAATAATATCAGAAGAAATCAATTGCTCGTTCAAATAGAAGACACTGCCATTGGGATAGAGATAAACTTTACCATTGGAAAACAAAACATAGGCTTTCGAGTGAATGAGGAGATCTGCTTCTTTCTCTTTTGAAATAATAAAATCTTGATTTGGAGGAGAAATGTAACTAACAGAAATGTCACTCTCTTCTTCAAGGACAAAAACAGTCTTATTTTCAATAGTATTTTTTCCTCTGGTTAATTCTTTTCCATTAGAGAACACCTTACTATCAGTCACGTTGAAAAAAAGTCCTTGCACTTCAGCACTGTCGCCTTCCATAAAAGTGAGTAAAGAAAGTCGATTGCCAAATATAACCACTTTGATTTGCTCAGAAATTTTATTAGAAATCAGTTCTTTTTCTGTATTGTGAAAAAATTTTTTGTCTTCCCTACTCATCTTTTTCTTCACCTACTTTTACACCTAGTTTTTTAGAAAGCTCCTCTATTTCCTTGCGATATTCACTTAATTTTTTTTGTTTATTAGCACCCTTCATATTCTTATCTTCACGGGTTTGTTCATATAAATTAGTATAAGCGTGCAGGGTCAACTGATCATCCCCAATATTCTGAGCTAAATCTAGAGATTTTTTATAGTCTCCCCTTCCAAGATAAATCCAATAATCTAAAAGATTTTCCTCGCTGGATGGAGTGATTGTGTTTAAAACGCTTGATTTCTGCTCCTCTGATAAGTTATCTAAATGAACATAAGAAGACGCTAAAACATATTTTGCTTCTTTACCTAAGCGATTTACTTGAAATTTTTGTAAATCGTCGGCAACATCGTCATAATGCTTAGAAATAAAATGGCTCTGTGCATCCACTGTCGCACGCTGAACAGGGATAGACCAAAAATAAAAATATGCTGCAAAAGCTCCTAAAGCAACAGTTGTAACGCTAAAAATTCCCATTCCAATAGAAAAAATACGCCAACTCCGTTTTGAAACCACTATCTTTTTTTTCTTTTCTTCCTGATAAGCTTTGTCGTAAGCTTCATTAACATATTTTATTACTTCTTCATATGTCTTACATGCAGCTATATCCTGTACCAATGAATCTCTTATTGCAGCTATACCATCTATTAGTAATTCAAAATCAAGTTTTGGTCGCAGAATAGAGACAACCAAAGCCTTGTAGCTCATTAGAAATGTTTCTGAAGTATAAGGTATAGGACTCATAATTCCTTCTAAACCAAAATGTAGAATCTTAACAACACTTCCTTGTAGAAATATATTTTTCGGATGGATATAAGAAACCTTAAAATTATGCTCAGAGAATGTCAAAGACTCCATTTTCTGAGCCAACTCCAAACGCTTTACTTCTGTCATCTCTTCCGCAATAAGATCTTTAAGACTATAAGAATATTTTGGCTTATCATAAATTAGTGATAAAAAACCATTATCTTCTAATGTCACGGCAGCATCCACATAATTTTCAATTGTAGATAACTTTTGACGAGAAAAATGGCTGGCTGGCAGAATAACCTTGACCTTTTCCTTACTGTATTTAATTTCAATTTTATCACTCATTTATAATTACCTCCAATACATCTCCATCCCCTAATGGATATTCCTTTAAAGCTCTATGCTGTTCTATTCTTAGAAGTTTTCCTCGAACCTCTAAATGCCAATTATTTTGATGAATAGATAATGTTTTATCTAGATTGTTTGAACACATTAACATCTTTTACTCCCTGTAAAGATAATAGTTTAGAAAAAGCGAATATCTATTTCCTTATCTTCATATCTAATTGTTGCGTTTAAATATTTTTTTCCCCATGAAAAAAATCCTTCCTAAATAAATTCCAATTAAAATCATTGCTACAATAAATAATACTGCACCAAGAATTGACCATATCATTGTGGCCCCTGATTCCTCTGTGTCTACAATAATACTGTCAGAAACCTGATAGTTCTGAAAAAGAGCATGTCGATAAACTTGGAGGTCGAGTCCATCACCACTCCGAACTTCTTTCTTACTGAAATTAGCTTGGTTTGCAGTCTTAAGCATTTCCTGAGCATCAGTTTTAGATTTCGTCGCTTCTTGCTCTATTCTATCCATAAATAAGTTGGGCGCATAAATATGCTCAATTTCATTACCTTGGGAACGCTGCTTTTTTTGTGTTATCGAATCTGTTTTTAAATCTAATTCGCCGTCTTTAGCATAAACAGTGCTTCCAGTAAACAATAACAATAAAAATATCACTAAAACTCGACTTGATTTTTTCAACATTTCATCTCTGCTTTCTAGCTTAAAAGACTAAGAAAAATATTTAGCATCCATAAGTACGTTATAAATATTCCTAAACAACATTTACCTATCATAAAAAAAGCTGTAATAAATTTTTATATTGACTAGTCTCATTCAAAGATTAGTCTTATTTTATCACGAATTGTATTAATATTCAAACTTTCAAACAGTTATTCACAAGCAGATTATGCTGTTGTGACAAAAAAATAACACCTAAATTATTTTTAGATACTATGATATATAATTCTAAATCTAAATATACCGTCCCTGATTTAATTGCAGTAGTTCTTACTTCCCTAAGGTACTTCTGATTTATCACCGATTAATATTCAAATATTATTGCTCAGAGTATTATCTATTACCTTTATTTAACGATATTTTTTTCTAACTTGCGCTACTCAAAACATCTCTAAATATCTTTCCCATAATCTTTTCATCAGAAAGTACATTGAAAGGACATTTCAACTGCGATTATATCACAAACGAAGTAATCTCAAGAAAAAAAATCGCTCTAATATAGCGATTCTTCTCATATTATCAAATCATGAAAGAGCGAAATAAAATTCAGTCTTCAACTTTCATCTTCTCTATATCCAGACCTTTTTCCCAGTCTTCATAGATTTCCATATATCGAAATTCTTCCTCATCCTCAAAACCTCTGAAGACAACCTTTTCAATACTTTCGTGGTTAAAAAACGCCGCATTTTCTGGGTTAATTCCTCTAGGATATATAACTCCTACATAGTCTGAATAGACATTGGTTCCTTCTTGCTCTAAAACGGCTCCCCGGCCAACGATCATCACCTTAACAGTGCCACCTTCCAAATAAACAATACTCCCTAAAGGCAATAATTTTTTACTCATTTTCTTCTCCATTCTCTTGTGTTGTTTCTTCTTGTAGCTGGCCACTTTTAACCAGCTTTTTATAATATCGTTTGCTGTACCATTCTCGGTCACTGATTCCTAAATATTCTTTGTATTCCATCGGATACTTATGGATATAGTAGGCTTGAAAAATGTGTACATTCATCATAAAAGCTATATAATAACCACCCATGACAAGCCAAACTACCAAAAATAGTCCAAAAATATAAAAATACCAAAGGACCGGAAGTTTATTCATTAGATGATAGACCAGTGATACTGGGAAGAGAACTACCATCGTTCCGACTGTAATTATCATCACCTTCTTAAAGATTGACTTTTCCTTTTCATCGTTTAGTCTTCGCTTCAGATTCTGGATACTATTAGAAATAATCCAGAGAAAGAGAACCATTCCTAACACGAGTTGAATCCAGAAACCCACCACTGTATAAGCATCGTAAGCCACTGCACTGGCAAGTAAAGTATCGATATAAAAGCACAAGTTAACCCAGCTGTATAGAAAGGAAAGTAGGTCCATAACTGGCTGCTCAAGCGTTTCTTGGGCCAAAAAACAGGAATCATCCCCACAAGAAATAGTAAATAAATACTAAGATTGAAGGGCTTTAAAAAGGAACTTATGTTATGAATTAACATTCCTGCCTCAACCGAAATATAATGAATATCACTATCTGCACCTATCAACTCAGGCATCCCCATTAAAACACCATAAGTTAGAATCCCAAAAAAGAAAAATCCAGCAATAATAACTGTAAAGAGGCGATTGATGATCCCCATATGAATAGGATTTGGCATACCGGCTGTTAAGGCAAACTTTCCATTCGTTACGATTTTCTTACTTCGTTCAAAGTCTGCACCGAAAATACTGATTCTTTTCATCACCTAACCTCCAAACCAAGATGTCATGGTCTTCCAACCGCTCGAGACAGCCTTCCCAACATCTCCTACTGCCTTGGCTGCCCCATCATAGGCATCAAAAGCAGCGTTTTCAATACCTTCATAAAATTTATCTTTTCCGCTAGGATTAATTACACCAAAAATTGCATTTGCAGTTCCTAGTAAAAAACCTGCTGCAGCCACATGAGGTCCGAATTTGGCTCCAATTGCTGTCGCTTCCAATGGTCCTGCATTCTTCATGGTCTCTACCCCAGCATGAATCACAGACTTACCAACGCTCTTATAAGCGCGACTATCTTTATCGTTATAGGCACTAACTCCATGATAGGTAGCTTCTGCTGCCATCACTGTCCACCCAGCAATGTTTAACCCTTTTCCAAATACTTTTATTCCATTCTTAAGTGGACCATCAATTACATTAACCGTATCTTTAAACTTACTTGCAAACTTCCATACTTTGGAATTATTAATAGAGGTTAATGCCGACTTAAACTTAGAACCTAATCTAGAATTATAGAGAACATCTCGAAGCGTCTTCCCGTCTTTACTATATTTCTGCCAAAACTTAGATAAAGCATTAAAACCTGACTTCTCCATACTATTTGGAGATAGATGACTTCGTGCACCCTTAACAAACAAATCATAGTATCCTTCAATTAAATCCATACCATTGTTGAAACGATTAAAATTCTCATCAGCCGCTGCTTTTTTCACAAAAAGGTAACCCTCAACTGTCATTGACACCGATTTCGAAACAAGATTTAACAATTCCACCGGAGTTGAATTATTCACTCCTTCTACCATTCCAAGTACGCCACTTAGAAAATCATTGTTTCCATAAAACGCCTTTGCTTCTTTTGAAGTAAAGGAACTCTTACCTGCTCCTTCCAGTCCCTTCAGAGCAGTCGCCTGAACTTGTAACAGCTTGCTATACTCATCTCCCCGCTTCCAACCATTGAAGCTAGCCATATTGGTTTTAGTATCAGTCAAAATGGTCTTTCCTTCTGACAAAGGAGTGGTAATTGCGCTGGCATCTGGATTCGTCAGACTGAGAATATCAGAGATGGAACTATAAATATTTGCCGTTGCTTGATTCACCGTACTAATATTGGTCTCTATACTCGAAAGCCATCTAAAAGCCCCTGCAGATAATCCGTATCAATAATCGCATCTGCTGCTGTCTCTGAAACTGTTGATTTAAATTGTTCGATGGTCTTATCGTATTGAGCAGAAAGAACGGCTAAAGCATTAGAAAAATTCATTAATAAGGGAACCTGATGATTACTAATCTTGGCATCAATTGCTCCCTTGACATCTCCTTTGAGACTTTCCGAATTGACCAAATTTACAAAAGAGGTCTTAGCTGTCTCAAGCTGAGTTGTAATCGAGGTTTGTGAGTTAGACAATGCTGTCTTCTGGTTATGAACCTCTGTCATATATCCATTATAATGGTCCAGACACTATCGGGAATCATGCTTCTTCCATTATACCACAGTTTCAATAGCTGAGAACTAGAAAATCGCTTCATTGTATTGAAGCGATTTTCTAGTTCTATTAAGAATCATAAAACTGATTCTCTGCGATAGAATAGCCACCTATACTACCTTTTTATTTAACAATTTCCTTTCTTGGAATAGTCAATTCTGATTCCCAGTCATGATAAATTTCCAAAAAGCGAGATTCTTCCTCATCTCTATATCCTTCAAAAAAATTATTTTTATCTATATTTTTCATGCTGGAAAAAAATTGTTGACTCTGGTTGTAAGCCTTGAGGGTAAAGAACGCCCATATAATCTGCTAATACTTGTTTCCCAGTGTCAGGATCATCAAAGATAACGCCACGGCCAACAATAACTAATTTCTGGGTTCCTTCTTCCAAATAAACAATACTACCTAACGGTAATAATTCTTTTGATTTACTCATTTTCTAATAACTCCTTATGTTTTTTTAAATATTTTTTTCCCATACCATTCCTCTACAGTCTTACCTTCCCACTGACGATATTCTTCTGGGTATTTCCATTTGTAGAATGCTTGTAAATAACTAGGAAATTCGATGTAAATTAGCATGGCAATCACAGCAATATTTAGGATAATCCATGTTATTAAAAGACCTAAGCCTTCCAACGAAGTTGAAAATTTTATGGAAAAAAACTCTTTATAATAAAGTTTATAATTACTCCAATTCCCAAAAAACTCATTCCATAAATCGCTATCTTATTGGCAATTTTGTTGCGAAGAGAAGAGCCACTTCCATTACCATACATCAGTTTTTTAAGACTTTCAATTTCAAGGCTAAACATAAAATAGGCTAATATAGTAACAAAAACAAAAATAGCAGCAACCATCCAAATAGATAAAGTTGGTAACGACATATCAATCGCTAACAGATTAAATTCCAGACTAAGCCAAATTAGAAATGTGATGACATGAAAATGATTACGATAAGGCAGTATAAAAGCTTTTCTAAAAACTTTACCAATCAATATGATAAATACCCAAATTAAGAAACAGACTAAATATACCTCAGCTGTTAGTAATGGATGTTGATAGATAGGCAATCTTAAATCTTTAGGATCAGAGTCGTGCAAGGACAGCGAGAAAACAAGAATCATAAAGTTTATAATGACAGGACCGATAAGAGTGAAAACAATATTCTGAACATGAAGAACTAGTTTAGACTTTCCTCTCCTATAATATTTTTATAACTTAGAGAAAACATTTCCTTTCTGATACTGTAAAAAACTATCATCTTCTAGATTAAGACTTTCTTCAAAACTTGCGCTAGAAATAGATCTTTTCTTCATGATTTTCACCCAAATCCTAGTGCCTTACCTATTCCACCTATTCCGTTTGAAACTGCATCCGCAACTCCCTTAATCCCGTTTCCAACCTTATTAACAATATTTTTGGTTCCTTTTACTGGGTCATCAAAGAATTTAGGCTCAAACCACTTGATTCCTTGGATAGCTGCTCCAGCAACTCCACCTATTACTGCACCCGCAGTTGTTCCAAATATAGGTACTGCGCTACCTATTGCAGCTCCTATCGTTGCGCCCTCCAACGGACCAACACTGGCAACAGCATCAAGAGCACCTCGGCCAGCTGCTTTACCCAAATCACCCGATTTAGAATACTCATTAATACCACTAGAAATAGCAGTGAAGCCCAGTTCTGCGAATGTTGCAACAGTTCCTAATTTCCCTATAAACTTTATACCTTTGCCCAAAAACTTAGCATCACCAACAAAATTTCTACCAGTTTTAATTGCTTCTTCTAAAGATTTGAAGTTAGAAACTTTCTGCAAGCCCCATTTAGCAAATGATTTTAAAGGACTTGCTGCCTTTTGCAACCAATCATATCCTGTACCCATCGCTTTGCCCAATTTGCCACCAAATTTACCCAACGACTCGTACTTTGCCATTCCATCCAGAATCTTTGAGACAAACTTATATGCTTTAGGACCTTTCTTTTCTAGCGCGTCTAAAATTTCCCAAATACCATCCGACTTAAGGAATGCCTTAGTTAATCTTGCAGGAGTAAGCCCTAGAATTTGTGTAATGCGCCTTATATCATCACTACCCATAAAGGCTACAAAGCGGTCATATTCATTCCACCTCTTCCATTTCCCCAAATCTTTATTAATTGTCTTAGAAACCAATCCTAACAGTTCTACTGGTGTTGATCCGTTTGCTTTGGAGGAAATTTTCTTAACTGCTTTTGAGAAATCTTGGCTATTATAGAACGCCTTGGCTTCTGCATCAGTAAATGAAAGACCTGCCATAGTAGAAAGACTTTCTAAAGTTTGAGTTTGCGACTGCAGTACCTTACTATATTCATCTCCCCGTTTCCAACCATTGAAGCTGGCCATATTGGTTTTAGTATCAGTCAAAATGGTCTTTCCTTCTGACAAAGGAGTGGTAATTGCGCTGGCATCTGGATTAGTCAAACTGATAATATCAGAGATGGAACTATAAATATTTGCCGTTGCTTGATTCACCGTACTAATATTGGTCTCTATACTCGAAAAGCCATCTAAAAGCCCCTGCAGATAATCCGTATCAATAATCGCATCTGCTGCTGTCTCTGAAACTGTTGATTTAAATTGTTCGATGGTCTTATCGTATTGAGCAGAAAGAACGGCTAAAGCATTAGAAAAATTCATTAATAAGGGAACCTGATGATTACTAATCTTGGCATCAATTGCTCCCTTGACATCTCCTTTGAGACTTTCCGAATTGACCAAATTTACAAAAGAGGTCTTAGCTGTCTCAAGCTGAGTTGTAATCGAGGTTTGTGAGTTAGACAATGCTGTCTTCTGGTTATGAACCTCTGTCAATCTGCCTTCTATCTGTAATAAAGCAGAAAAAAACAAAGTCATCCATTCTGAATTAAACTATGAATCCAGAAGCTGATAAATGAAAAATCGCTCTAATATAGCGATTCTTCTCATATCATTATTTAAATAGAACCTTTTGGAACTTCTGCTGACTTCATCCAAGTATCGTAATGCTCTTCAAAAGCCTTCTCATCTTCGTTTCTATATCCCTCAAATAAAACTTCTTTGACATTTTCTCTATTGAAAAAGAACAAATTGTCTGGTGTCTGCATCCCGTTCGGAATAACTACTGAACCGTAGTCAAAATAGACACTCTTAGTCCCTCCTTGACCATCTTCCACTTCGATTACACTAGCTCGTGAAACAATCATCACTTCACTACCATCACCATTTTTGAGGGTTACAACTGAACCCAAAGGTAAAATTTTATCTGTCATTTTATTCTCCTTGTTTTTTCCAATTTTTCTACATTGCTTAGCGCAACAAAGTTCAACAATATTCACTAGAAGTCAAAAAGTCACTACTGCATCTCTTGACTTTAAAACAAAAATTAATCTCCATATTTTAAAATATCTTAAAGCAGCTCAAAAATTTCTTCTTTACTTATGTAATTCTTTTGTCACAATAGCTCCATCTGGTCCAACACTCACTTCTAGATAGACATCTGGATCGTCATCAGCTCTACATATCACACTAATTTTCCCCTCCTCAAACCGTTGTGACAATTTCAAGATTCTAACGAAATTATTTTGATTGAACACAACAAAAGCAACTCCCAACAAAAGACCTGCAAATATAATCTTAAAAATCTCTCCTCCAATCGGTTGCCCCAACAAGTCTTTAAAGCGGGAAATAAAATCATAAACATAGTAGAAACCAACTGCAGGAGCAGTAAATAAGAGTGCATTAAAATATAAAAAAGCACCTTTGCTAAATCCTTTTTTTTCCGTCTTTTCCTCTTCGTCTTGATTTTCGTCATCGGGATAAATCATAGTAGTCAGACAAACCGTTTGGGTAGTCACTTGAGCTTTATTGACATTTCTATACAAGGCTCTTTCTACAAGGAGAGTGACAAAAGCAAACTCTGCTATCCAGATAAGAATAACACTCCAAAAAGCAATCATGCTATAAGTTCCTTGTAAAAATAGACTAAAGAAGGAAGAAATGCCACTTCCGCTAGCTATAAAGAGAACAACTAATAGAGGAATATGTCGATTCATCTTATTTGACTTCTCTGTATCTAATAGTTTACTCTTTGGAGCTTCTAAAACTTCATGGGTCTTACGATCATAATAAATGGCTTTGTCATAATATTGATTCAAATAAAAACGACGTCTTCTAAAAAACATATATTTCTTCTTTCTAATGCTTATCCGACTTCCGTCACCACAGCTTGGGTAGCTTCCACTCTCCATGTGAAAACTTATCCCATACATGGTTGATACCTTTCCTACTGCATCTCCGATAATCGTTCCTGCTACTGTACCTATTACTGTTCCTACTACAGGGATTGGAATAGCAGAGCCAATAACTGCTCCGACTTGAGCTCCGACTACCGCGCCACTAAAGGTACCTGCCGCATGGGCGGCTCCATCAGCTAGTGCATGAGCATCCCCATATTTGCCCCTATTCTGTTGGAATGTATCCCAACCATCTTTCAACGCTAATACTGTACCGATAGCTCCTACATTTTTTACTGCTCCGAATCCCTTTTGAGAAAATGCCGACTTCGCATTTTTCATAATATCTTGCCCAGCTAATTTTCAATTCATATTCCCTAGAGAATCTTTTACAAAACGCACATCATCTACATGGCCTCCGATGAATTTACCAAATTTAGTAGCCCAACCAGCAATCTTTTCTCCTCTTGCAAAAGATTTAGCTGCTCTTGCAAGAGCTTGAGTCCCAGTACGAGTGCCAGAATTAATCATAACAAAATTAGCTCCTCTAACACCGTATTGAAGCAATTTACGGCCTACCGATTTTCTAATTAAGGAATTTACCATTGCTCCAGCCTTAGTTGAAGCTGCTTTAAAGCCTTCTATTCCTAAAGATTGCGCAATAGATTTTAGTTCTTCTACAATATAGTCTAACACCTTTATAGGTGTCGAATTTAAAACAGAATTGGTAACTTCCTCAACTCCATCCATAAAGGCAGTGCCTTTATAAAATGCCTGTGCTTCTTTTGAAGTAAAGGAACTCTTACCTGCTCCTTCCAGTCCCTTCAGAGCAGTCGCCTGAACTTGTAACAGCTTGCTATACTCATCTCCCCGCTTCCAACCATTGAAGCTAGCCATATTGGTTTTAGTATCAGTCAAAATGGTCTTTCCTTCTGACAAAGGAGTGGTAATTGCGCTGGCATCTGGATTCGTCAGACTGAGAATATCAGAGATGGAACTATAAATATTTGCCGTTGCTTGATTCACCGTACTAATATTGGTCTCTATACTCGAAAAGCCATCTAAAAGCCCCTGCAGATAATCCGTATCAATAATCGCATCTGCTGCTGTCTCTGAAACTGTTGATTTAAATTGTTCGATGGTCTTATCGTATTGAGCAGAAAGAACGGCTAAAGCATTAGAAAAATTCATTAATAAGGGAACCTGATGATTACTAATCTTGGCATCAATTGCTCCCTTGACATCTCCTTTGAGACTTTCCGAATTGACCAAATTTACAAAAGAGGTCTTAGCTGTCTCAAGCTGAGTTGTAATCGAGGTTTGTGAGTTAGACAATGCTGTCTTCTGGTTATGAACCTCTGTCATATCTATTTTCATCTATCTTCTCCTTCAATACTATGTGTCATGGAAAAAACCCTATGTCGAAAATAATCCTTACGATACTGCCGATCTACATAGGATTGATCCAAAGTATCGCTATAACCTTCTTGGATAACATGAGAAATCAAATAGCTTGGAATAAACAAAGGTTCAACATCTAGTCTCATACCATAGGGGTAGATGCTAACTAGGTAATCTATATATTCCCGGTCGTCTGGTTCAGAAAGCAATCTCCGCCCCATAATCATAGCCATAAAGGGAACCTTTGCCTTCTCCATCTCGGATACCAATTCCTCTGGAAGCAACTCACGATCTAACTCTACCAAACTGCCCAAGGGGAGGATTGGAGCCAACAGTAAATCAGTGCAAGATAACCAAATCCTAAAGTCTTTCATAGACAAAACGAGCTCCGAGCCTAAATAAGCCAGAGTTACTCTCTCCTGTTCCCAATCAAACTTCATCGTAACAGATGTGCCAAGCAAGCTACTGTAACTATAAAAGGACTCTTTCTTGACAATTGCCAACTGAAGTCTACGAAATGCATCTCCTTGACTAATTAAAGATTGACCCACTTGCTCCAAAATGGCTCTTTCACCCTCATCAACTCCTAATTCAAGCAAGGAGTTTTGATAAAGGTCACTTATCTCATTCATCTATCTTGTTCCTTTCTGCAAAGTTACTTATTTAGCATTTGCTTGATTTTGATCATCAGTCACTTTATTTTCGGCCGCTTGATTCATACGAGTTACATCCGTAGTCGTAAAAGTCTTGAGACTGCTAATCGCTGTATTAAATGACTTAATCTCGTCATTAAAAGATGTAAAAGGAGTCATTGTTGTTGCTGAAAAAGTTAACTCTGCCATATCTGAAATGCCAGAGATGCTTGTACTAACTGAATTGGTCAGTCCAGTCCAAACACCATAATCCGTTCCTGTATTTGCCATTTATCTTTCCATCCTTTATTCTGAACTAGCTGAATTTGCCAAAGACTGATAATTAAGCATGTTATTATACGCCGTATTTGCTGCTGTCTGTAAGCTGGCCGACTCTGCTTGAAGCTCCCCAATCTTAGCATCTATACTACTCAAATTTGTGTCGTGACTCGTTTTATTGTTTGTAGCAGCGGTATTAGCAGAATTGTACTTTTCTGCGTATTTATTCTTCCGATCTCCCTTAAACTGAGATCCATCTTCCCCTTTTATTTTCGTTAAGGCATCTATAATACCAGTCTGAAAATTATTTATCTGAGTGGACAAGTCAGATTTGGCAGTTTCTAAGCGAGAAATCTTTTCATCTACAGCTGCTTTTTGAGAAATTGCATTATCATGATTTTGAGATTCTTGATTAGCTAATCCTTGGTAATAAGATGCATCTGACATTTTTATTTTCCTCTTTCTGAATTTTAACTAAAATAGAGTGGTAAACACTTTTAGTCTTTTTTAATTACAATCTATAGATATCACTATAATATTACTCTCAAAAATAGTTTATCATTGGTTTCAGTCATTACAAGCCTATTAATCTCAGCACATAACCACATACTCTTCTGATAAAACACCATAAGTATATTAGCATCTACATAGATTCACATAATATGTTATTTCAATGAAAAAAATCAAGATTTTTTTAACATACTTATACTACTTTAAAAAAACACTACTTAGAGGTATTCCGCTTCTTAGTATAACACAATAATCAGAGAATGAAAAATAAAAATAATGGTTCATAGGGAAAAATTTTTACATAAATCTTTTTATATTAAAAAAATATAGCTAAGAGTTTACTGTGCTTTTTGGAATATACTATAAGTTATGTGATTACTTTTTTTAATGAAAGTAGTGCAACATTCATCAGGAACACTTTTGATTATTATATGTTCAATCTTCTCTTAACTCCAATAGAAGCAACGCTCAATCATCAAAGTCTAACGATTATTATACCTTGGATAAACTTCTCTTTTACCACACCAAAAGAGAAGACCAGATTGGTCTTCTCTGCGTACAATCGGAACCTTTTTCTCTCACTGTTGTTAAAAAAAGGATTCACTTAGAGAGTATTAGATATTCCAATTCTTCAAAAATACTATTGAGAGTATTTTTTTGAATACTCAGAATAATTTGGTTGTTCCTTTTTATTCATTGCATAAAGCATCGTTCCATTTAAGTCGTCCTTTGACGAATATGGCTGAATCATAACTGCAATATTTTTATCTTTATCTGGGAAAATAACGGTATAGTTCTCACCGTTTTGCTCAATTTTATAGTATGTTATATCACCTTTTTTTCTCAACAGACTTTTTGCTTATAGTCATATTCTTTCCCATCTACTGTAACTTTATCCTTATCAAATTTAAGAACAACATTTTTCTGGGCACCTGTTTGGGCTTTCCACTCCCCCTGAAGTGCATCTGAAGAATTTCCACAGGCTGTCAAGATCACTAAAAAAAGACTGGGAGGGTAATATAAGTTAATATTTTTTTCATTTTTATTCATCTATTTTCACACTCCTAAAAAAATATTTTTGAATTTCTATATAATCTGGATTATGAGTTTGATCTTTTATACCCTACAGTTCCAGTAAAGCTAACCATTATTTTCACTGCTTCTTTCTCTATGAAAGTTGCAGCTAGGAACTGAGCTAGTGGGCCGGAGTCTTCGTCAATGTATGCATACTCTACCACTTCCCACTGACAACCGTTCACATCATGTAACCCCTCAGAAACAAACTTAATATTAGCGAGATTTTTCGCATATCCTTGAATTTCAGCCTTATACGCATCAAAACCATAATCTAAACTAACTGTTCTGACATTTATTAAAACATTAGAAGTGAAACTTCCTTTTTTTACTTTTTTCAGAGAGAGTACTGAACCTGGTAAATTCCAGTTATCCCATTCTACCCCAGCATCTATTTGTATATTAGGAAAAGCAGGAAATGCTTCACTAGGAAATTCTCTTAAAGTCATATCATTATACTCCTTTTGCAATATATTTTAATTTGTCAATTCTATCATGAATCGTTTCTACATTCAAATTTTCTCGAAGATATTCACAGAGCATTCCATTTTCATAAAACATTTGCTCTGAAAGCTGACCTTTTGGTTCATCCGGGCACTGAATCATAACAATGCTGAAAACACCACCGGGACCAGAATTCTCAATTGCATTTCCCTCAAAATGATAGGTGAAAGCCCGAAATTGAGAACCATTGTAGTTACCTGAAATTACATAGGCAACTTTTACCATATTTCCACGACCAAATGGATAATGATTAAAATTCGCGTATTTTTCTACATACGGATTCTGGAAAAGTTTTAGTGTGAGGTCGTTACTTGTTTTTTGCTTGGAATATTCTCTGTAATAGTCGTTACCTTGTGCTTTATCAAATTGATAGCCGTGCTCGGAAGCGAAGGCTTGGTATACTTTATTCTTTTTGGCGGAATGACTAATCGCCCAATAAACTATCCAACCTACGAAAGCAAAAATTGCTAGCATTAAGACAATAAAAATTATTAAAAAGTCCACATGATCCTCCTATTATTTAAATGGGTTGATCCAATTAGCAAAATCTTTAACATCCTTAATTGCTGAATCGTAATCAAAATCAACTTTAACTTTCCCACCTAGACCCACTCCAAGAGCAGCACCTATATCTAGGTCAAGTTTAATGTGACCCTCGCCAGCCTTAAATCCAGCACTTGCTTCTGCACCAACGCCAGCTTTTGCACTACCACCTATACTAAATGTAGTATAGGCCGCTTTAGCATGAACCTCGCCTTCAGCTTGTGCACCAGCAAACGCTCCAGCTTGTGCATTAGCTTCTACGCCACCAGTTGAATGTGCTTTAAAGCTGGCACTAGCATCGGCTTTTGCACCTGCGAATGCCTCACCAGAAGCACCAGCATTTATCTGAGTAATTCCATGACTTGTATCACCAAAGGTAAGATCAACATTTCCCTTGGCTTCAGCTCCAGCTTTAGCAGAGGCTGAAGCACTTGCCATCAATCCTTTTTCATCAAAAGTAACACTACCATCAGCATTGACCCAAGCTCCAGCCATTGCCTCTACCTTAGCTTCCCCTTTCGCTGACAGAATTCCTGAACCAACTGCAAAGCCTCCGCTAGCAGAGGCAGAGACACCAATCATAGCTTCAGCATGCGCAGATATGTCAATTCCATCTTTTGTTAAATTAGCTTTTATATCTGCAGCAGCTTTTGCTCCAACAAACGCCTTACCTTCAGCATTGAATTTGACGCCTGCAATTTCAAAGCCGCCACTAGTTTCCAAATCAATCAGAAACGCCGCAGCTTCAGCACTGCCATCAGCATGAAGTTGTCCTTGATCATCAACCCAAATTTTCCCTGAAGCCATAGCTCGTTTACCTCGGGTATCCGTGATAAACTTCGACCACCAAGATGAACCTGATTTAGAAAAGCTGTTTAATGTTTCAGATATATTCTTCAAAAGTTCTAATGGAGTCGAATTCGTAACAGTCTCAGCAATTTTAACTACTCCCTGTAGAAATTCTGAATTACTATAAAAACTCTTAGCTTCCGCAGAAGTAAACGAACTACCAGCTATATTAGATAGACTTTCAAGAATTTTAGTTTGAGATAATAATAAATCTGCGTACTCAGTTCCCCTTGTCCAGCCATCAAACGTTTCCATATTCGCCTTTGTTTCAGTTAATATTGTCTTAGCTTCTGATAATGGCGTTGTAATTAAACTGGCATCTGGATTAGTCAGACTGATAATATCAGCAATAGAACTATATATAGTTGAAGTCTGCTGATTCACTGTGCTAATATTGGTCTCCAAATCTGAAAAACCATCTAACAGTCCTTGTAGATAATCCGTATCAATTATCGCATCTGACGCATTCTCTGATACTGTTGATTGGAACTGTTCAATAGTCTTATCATACTGAGCTGACAGAACGTTTAGAGCATTACTAAAGTTGGTTAAGAGAGGAAGTTGATAATTATTTATTTTGCCATCAATAGCTGACTTTACATCTCCTGATAGACTATTTGAAGCCGTTAGGCTAGAAAAAGAGTTCTTTGATGTATCAATCTGATTATTGAGATTTGTAACGGAATTGGTCAGCGCAGATTTCTGGTTGTTAACCTCCGTCATATCTATTTTCATACTCGTTCTCCTTTATTCATGATATATTTCAGAAACTAAATTTTGTTTAAAATAATCTACCCGATATTGCCTTTTAACATAGTCTTTATCAAAATCATCACTATGACCCTCCTGAAGAACCTCTCTGATATAATAAGCAGGTATATATATCGGTTCCACATCTGGCCTTAGACCATATGGATAAAGACTCACAAGATAATCTATATAACCTCTGCTTTCAGGACCCAAAAGCACTCTTCTACCTAAGATAACTGCTCTACAGGGAATCTGTGCTTCCTTCATCATTTCTACCAATTTAGGAGATAATTTCTCTAGGCGCAACTCTACCAAGGTTCCCAATGGTAAAACTGGAGAAAGAAGTAAGTCTGTATATGCTAACCAAGAATTAAACTGAGACATAGTCATTGTTACTTTTGATCCCATATACATAATTGTTAGTTCCCTAACCGCCCAATCAAATTGGAATTCCACAGGATCTCCTAACATACTTTTGTATATGTAGGACATTTTATGATTAAAGAAAGCAAACTGGAGCTCCCGAAAAGCTCCCCCCTGTTGAGTAATAGAATAACCAACTTGTTTCAATATTTCACCATTAGTTTCTAAAAGTGAGAGTCGGTTTAAAGAAATTTCATAAAGCGCAGCTACTTCGTCCATTTCCTAACATTCCTTTCTGCTAACTTACCTATTTAGCATTTGCTTGATTTGGTCATCAGTCACTTTATTTTCAGCCGCTTGATTCATACGCGTTACATCCGTTGTCGTGAAAGTTTTGAGACTGCTAATCGCTGTATTAAATGACTTAATCTCGTCATTAAAAGATGTAAAAGGAGTCATTGTTGTTGCTGAAAAAGTTAACTCTGCCATATCTGCTATCCCAGAGATACTTGTACTAACTGTAGAAGTAAGTCCCGTCCAAGCACCATAATCTGTTCCTGTATTTGCCATTTATCTTCCCATCCTCTATTCTGAACTAGCTGAATTTGCCAAAGACTGATAATTAAGCATATTATTATAGGCCGTATCTGCTGCTGTCTGTAAGTTGGCCGACTCTGTTTGAAGGCTCTCAATCTTAGTATCTATACTACTCAAATTTGTGTCATGGCTTGTTTTATTGGTTGAAGCAGCAGTATTAGCAGAATTATGTTTTTCTGCGTATTTAGTCTTCCGATCTCCTTTAAACTGAGATCCATCTTCTCCTTTAATTTTCGTTAAGGCATCTATAATACCTGTCTGAAAATTATTTATCTGAGTGGATAAGTCTGATTTGGCCGTCTCTAAGCGAGAAATCTTTGCATCTACGGCTGCTTTTTGAGAAATTGCATTGTTGTAATTTTGAGATTCTTGATTAGCTAGTCCTTGGTAATAAGATGCATCTGACATTTTCATTCTCCTCTAACTACTTTCGACTAAAATGAAAGAGAGATAGGAAGCAATCCCATCCCTCCATTCCAGAGTTTCTTATCCTTTGAAACCAAAGCTATTTGCATCCGCTGTATCACGTTCCGATACAGTATTAGCATAACTAACCAATTGTTGATTGATAGAACTCAACAATTCTTGGAATTTAACCACATCACCATGCAATTGTTGATATTGGTCAAGATAAGATTTGAAAGCACTACCTTTCCAGTGTACTTGCATTTCGCCGTTAGCACTATTTACTGCCTGAATAGCTGATTCAATTTGATCGCGTGCATTAGAATAAACTGCTGCTTGCGAGGTGAGTTCTTCTGGGGATAATGAAATTTCTGCCATAATTGGACTCCTTATTCATAATTTATTTGTTCTTAATAGAACAGGTTACGTTAGTAATTTTAACTCTTTTGTTAATGATTGTCAAGTATTCACCTATTATTTTTTTATATTCTTATTATGTTATGGTCTATATTTAGACTTTTAGTACGTAGTGCTATAGATATCAAGAAACTTCTTCCCCAAAAATTATTGCCGATAGCGCTTTAATATAGTATAATATAAGTCTGAAATTCATTTTAACAAAGGAGATATTATGTCCAAATCATCCCTTCAAAAAACGGTTGTGCTTTTAAGTACAGCAGCTCTTGCGGCAGCTGTAAATGCTGTTCAGGCTGATGAGAATACTGCACCAGTCACTGCCAATCCTGCTCCAGTAGAAAGCAGCGCAGCGGAAGCAAAACCAACGACTGCTGCGAGTCCTACTGAAGCTACTGCGACACCAGAGAGCACGGAGCCTAGCTCTGCTATTTCCCCAGAAAATGCCAGTGGGAACGCTGATGCTCTGATGGCTATGGCTCGCAATGTCGCGGCTACTGAGGATACTAAGCCCGTGGAGGGACAGACTGTCAATGTTCGTATATTGGCAACGACCGACCTCCATACCAACTTGGTCAACTACGACTACTATCAGGACAAGCCGGTGGAGACCTTGGGACTGGCTAAAACAGCTGTGCTAATTGAGAAGGCCAAGAAAGAAATCCTAACGTCCTCTTGGTTGACAATGGTGATACCATTCAAGGAACGCCGCTGGGAACCTACAAGGCCATTGTGGATCCTGTGGAGAAGGGCGAGCAGCACCCTATGTACGCTGCCTTACAAGCTCTGGGCTTTGAAGCTGGTACGCTAGGCAACCATGAATTTAACTACGGCTTGGACTATCTGAATCGTGTGATTGAGACAGCTGGCCTGCCTATTGTCAATGCCAATGTGCTGGATCCAGCGACTGGTAAATTCATCTATCAGCCTTACAAAATCATCGAAAAGACCTTTACGGATACTCAGGGCCGCTTGACGACCGTCAAGATTGGTGTGACAGGGATTGTACCGCCGCAGATTCTAAACTGGGATAAGGCAAACTTAGAAGGAAAAGTGGTTGTTCGTGACTCTGTTGAGGCCATTCGAGATATCATTCCTGAGATGCGCAAGGCTGGTGCAGACATCACTTTGGTGCTTTCTCACTCCGGTATCGGAGATGACAAGTATGAAAAAGGAGAGGAAAATGAAGGCTATCAAATCGCCAGCCTGCCAGGTGTGGATGCTGTCGTAACGGGCCACTCCCACGCAGAATTTCCAAGCGGAAACGGAACTGGATTCTACGAAAAATACCCTGGCGTAGACGGTGTCAACGGTAAAATCAACGGCACTCCAGTAACCATGGCTGGAAAATATGGCGACCATCTAGGTGTCATCGACCTCAAGCTAAACTATACCGACGGCAAATGGAAAGTCACTGACAGCAAAGGCTCTATCCGTAAGGTAGATACCAAGTCTAATGTAGCAGATCAGCGCGTCATTGACATTGCCCAAGAATCCCACCAAGGGACTATCAACTATGTACGCCAGCAAGTCGGTACTACGACTGCACCGATTACAAGCTACTTCTCTCTGGTCAAAGACGATCCATCCGTGCAAATCGTCAACAATGCCCAGCTTGGTATGCTAAGCAAGAGCTGGCTGGCACGCCTGAAGCCAATCTTCCTATCCTGTCTGCAGCAGCGCCTTTCAAGGCAGGAACTCGTGGGGACGCAACGGCTTACACAGACATTCCAGCTGGTCCTATTGCCATCAAGAATGTAGCAGACCTCTACCTCTACGATAATGTAACTGCTATCCTCAAGGTCAACGGTGCCCAGCTCAAAGAATGGTTGGAAATGTCAGCTGGCCAATTCAATACCATTGACCCAAATAATAGCCAACCGCAAAATCTGGTCAATACTGACTACCGGACTTATAACTTTGATGTTATCGACGGTGTTACCTATGAGTTTGACATTACCCAGCCGAACAAATACGACCGCGAAGGCAAACTGGCCAACCCAAATGCCAGCCGAGTCCGCAACCTGAAATACCAAGGCAAAGAGATTGACCCCAATCAGGAATTTATCGTCGTGACCAACAACTACCGGTCTAACGGTAACTTCCCTGGTGTTCGAGAAGCCAGCCTCAATCGTCTCCTCAATCTGGAAAACCGTCAAGCTATCATCAACTATATCTTGGCTGTCAAAAATATCAATCCAAGTGCTGATCAGAACTGGCATTTCGCTGATACCATCAAGGGACTGGACCTGCGCTTCCTGACAGCTGATAAGGCCAAGAACTTGATTGGTACTGACGGAGACATCGTCTATCTAGCGGCATCTGCCCAAGAAGGATTCGGCGAATACAAATTCGTCTACGTCGCACCGAAAACTGAACCGGTTCCTATTGAGCAACCAAGCTCTCCTACTATCGCTGTCGAAGCAGCCAACCTGCAGCATAGTAGAGTAGACTTCCCTGTCTTGACTGCTGTTGACCCTAGCACGAACAAGCAAGCGTCCCACAGACAGGCAGGAGCAGAAAGCCTCCCAGTAACCGGAGAAAAGACGTCCTCACTTGGAGTCTTGGGACTTGTCATGACCGGACTTGCAGGAATCTTCGCCTTCAAAAAACGAGAAAGACAATAATAATTAAAAAATCAGCAGCCGTTTTGGCTGCTGATTTTGCTTTTTAGAGACTGTCATTGCTCAATTCCAACAAACACTGACTGCCGTCAAGGCGTAAAGCGGAGCTGTTTCAGCCCGCAGGATACGTGGACCTAGACCAGCCGATACAGCGCCTGCTTGGTCAAAGGCTGCTATTTCATCTGGCGAGAGACCGCCCTCCGGTCCGAAGATAAAGAGCACTTTTGCGCCGGCTGCCAAGCCTGACAGAGCACTGACTAGAGCTGCAGTTTCTCCTGCTTTGGCCGATTCTTCATAGGCCACGATGATGCGGTCAAAATCTGCCAAGGTCGCCAGAAAATCTGCCTGTTTATCAAAGAGCCAAACCTCAGGAATCAGATTGCGCTTGCTCTGCTCTGCTGCTCCTTGAGCAATTTTCTCCAGTTTTTCACTCTTTTTAGCTAGCTTTTTGCCATCCCACTTGGCCACCGACCAGTCCGCTGGGAAAGCCCAGATAGCACTGGCTCCTAGCTCCGTTGCCTTTTGAGTGGTAAATTCCAACTTATCACCCTTGGGAAAGCCTGAAGCAATGGTCACTTGAACCGGCAGCTCGGTATTGTCTGCTAGCTCCTCCAAGATTTCCAAGCTCTGTTGACTGGGGTCCAAAACCCGAGCCAGTCGCTTCACGCCATCATCAAAGACTAGTGTAACTTGGTCGCCCTCTTTGAGCCGCATGACTGAAAACATATGTTTGGCCGTGTCCTTATCCGTGACCGCCAGAGGAGACTGAGGACTTCCTTTTATAAAATACTGCTGCATCTAACCACCTATCACGCCTGAAATGTCTTGCGTTTTCTTAAAGACACAGGCATTCCACTCGCCCTGAATCATATGAGTTTCTAGGAAAAATCCTGCTGCTTCTGCTGACTCGCGCACCATTTCCCACTTCTCAGAAATAATCCCACTCATAATCAGATAGCCCTCATCCTTGACCAAACGGTAGGCATCCTCTGTCAGATGGACGAGAATATCGGCCAAGATGTTGGCAACAATGACATCCGCCTTGATTTCAACACCACGGAGAAGATCACCTGGCGCCACATGAATGTTCTCCATACCAGGATTGAGCTCAATATTTTCCTGTGCCACGCGCACTGCCACCTCGTCCAAATCATAGGCGTAGATGTCCTTGGCCCCCAAGAGTGAGCTAGCAATAGAGAGAACTCCGCTGCCTGTACCTACATCCAGCACCGTTTCTCCACCCCGCAAGACCTGCTCCAGCGCAAAGAGGCTCATCTTGGTCGTCGGGTGAGTCCCTGTACCAAAGGCCATGCCAGGATCCAGCTTGATAATTTTCTCACCAGCTGTCGCTTCATACTCCGTCCATGATTGCACAATAGTCAAGTCATGGGTGATACGAGCAGGCTCAAAGTATTTCTTCCAGTTATCCGCCCAGTCTTCCTCAGCCAGCTCCTGCCGAGTCAGCTGAATATCTCCCGTCTCCAAGCCGAAGCCATCCAGCTCAGCCAGTCGCTCATTGGCCTGGGCCGCAACAGCCTCTATATCCACAGAATCCGGGTAGTAGCCGGTAATCCTGACCCGCTCGCTCTGCTCAACTTCTGGAAAAAGCTCACCATAGTGGTCAACCTGCCCCAGATAATCTGCGCTGTCATCGATAGCCACACCCTGACTGCCCAGTTCAATCAGAATATTCGAGGCCGCCCTCCTCCGCCTCACGCTTCACTTCAATCGTTAATTCCTGCCAAGTGTCCATTATTAAATACCAGGCCCGTAAAACACAAAGCCAAAATAGGAAATTCTCTGACGACGCTTGCGTATAAGAGAACTTTATCTTTTTAGCATAGTATTTAGGGCGGGTTCAGTTTAGAAATTTAACTGAACAATCCTTTCTTTGTTTATTTCATTGTCTTCGTCATGTAAACCATATCCATGCCCTCTTTTTCGGGCTCCGTATGAGTCTGATGATAGCCGTTTTTCTCATAAAAAACTACCATACCTTTGTCTTGGAAAACCGTGCACAAATCCCATTGCATAATGGTGGAGAATTTCTCCTCAATCAGACCAAGCCCCTCAGAGCCATATCCTTTGTTCTGGTACTCTGGCAAAATCGCCACTGTCCCAATCCAGCCTGCTGTATGTTCGTCATTTGTATTCAATCGAATAAAGCCCAGAATCTTCTCGTCGTCTTTGACAAAATAATAAAAACTATTGGGCCGCTCAACCAGCTTCCAGCGAATCCGCTCTCGCTCCTCCAAATAGGGGTCGTATTGATCCTGATATTTCTCATAAACGGCCTTAAAACTCGCTCGCTGAATGGCAATAATGGTCTCTAAATCCTCAGCTCCCGCCCGCTCAATATGAATCATGCTCGTACCTCCAAATAATCTCTCAACCTGCTCTGCAGCTGCGGAATAACCTTGTCATCTGCTAAAAACTGGCTCACATCCATCATCTGATAAGCCTGGCCCTCATCACCAAAGACAATGCTGGCAAATTCTTCCTGAGTGATGGTTCCCACCATAAAAATAGAGGTTTTGTCAGGATTAAGCATTCCTTGATATTCCTTGGCCCAGACAATAGCTACTTCTTCAAGCTTCAAACCAAGCTCTTCAAAAATTTCTCTTTGGACGCATTCAAAAGGTGTCTCCTCGCCCTCGCGGCCACCGCCCGGCAGCTCCCACATATTGGGCCAAGGAATGGTTGAAATATCATCTCGTAAGATAGTCAGTAGCTTATCATCACGGAGCAAGGCAATCTTGCAGCCAGAAAACTCCATCTGTTTGTGCAGCAAATCTAGTCCTTCTTCATCTGTCATCAGCGCCTCCTAATACCTCGGATAAGGATAAAAGTCTGTCTCAGTCAAATCTGCTCTGCCATTTTCAAAGCCTCAGCATTCCAAGCTATCTCAAACTCTGCTGCCTCTGGATTTGCTAAAAAGTCCATGAGTGCATCAAGGCCAGACTCAGCCGTTTGGGTTAGGAAATCCACGAAATAAGTCAGAAACTCCCGTGACAACCCCTTCTTCGGCTCATAGGGCAGGGCAGCCAGATAGTTCTCTGCCTCAAAACGAGACTTGGTCGGATTATAGAAAAGCACGGCTTCCTCAAAGTAAATATCCTCAGCCGAGGCATTGCCCTCAGCATCAACCGTCTCAATCCCACCTGGATTTTGAACCTCAAGGAGAAAGGCCACTTCCACTGCGTGATTCTTCTTGTCCCAGTTTATTTCATAATCAAAAGGAAAGCTCTTCCCCATTTCCTCGTCCAATATCTCCAAAAAACCGTACTTAGCCATGATTTCCTCTTTTCATTGTGATAAAATATTACTATCTACAATAGTAACACAAAAAGCTAAGAAAAACACTTGCAGAAAGGAAATCTTATGCCAGAAAACCTCGCCCTGCGCATGCGGCCTACTGACATTGATCAGATTATCGGCCAGCAACATCTGGTCGGCCCAGGGAAAATCATCCGTCGCATGGTTGAAGCCAACCGCCTGTCCTCGATGATTCTCTACGGGCCACCCGGCATCGGCAAGACCTCTATCGCCTCGGCTATTGCCGGCACAACTAAATACGCCTTTCGGACCTTTAACGCCACCGTAGATAGCAAGAAGCGCCTGCAAGAGATCGCTGAAGAAGCCAAATTTTCCTGCGGACTGGTTCTCCTGCTGGATGAGATTCACCGCTTGGACAAGACCAAGCAAGACTTCCTGCTACCGCTATTAGAAAGCGGTCTGGTCATCATGATTGGAGCGACGACAGAAAATCCTTTCTTTCCGTCACCCCTGCTATTCGAAGCCGGGTTCAGATATTTGAGCTTGAGCCCCTCAGCAACGACGACATCCGGACGGCCATTCAGCTAGCCTTGACGGATATGGAGCGAGGATTTGATTTTCCAGTAGAGCTAGATGATGAGGCTCTGGATTTCATTGCCTTCTCTACCAACGGAGACCTGCGCTCCGCCTATAATTCACTGGACCTAGCCGTACTCTCTACCCCAGAAGATGGCAAGGGTATTCGCCACATCACGCTTGATGTCATGGAAAACAGCCTGCAAAAGAGCTACATCACCATGGATAAGGACGGGGATGGCCATTACGATGCCCTCTCTGCCCTACAGAAGTCCATCCGTGGCTCCGATGTCAATGCCAGTCTCCACTACGCAGCTCGGCTCGTTGAGGCAGGGGACCTGCCTAGCCTAGCTCGACGCTTGACCGTTATTGCTTACGAAGATATTGGTCTGGCAAATCCAGACGCTCAAGTTCATACCGTTACAGCTCTGGAAGCAGCTCAGCGGATCGGTTTTCCTGAAGCCCGTATCCTCATTGCCAATATTGTCATTGATTTGGCTCTATCGCCCAAGTCCAACTCAGCCTATCTGGCCATGGACAAGGCCCTAGCTGACTTACGAAAGAATGGAAATCTGCCCATCCCCCGACACTTACGAGACGGTCACTATGCCGGCAGCAAGGAATTGGGCAACGCACAGGACTATCTCTACCCTCACTCCTATCCTGGCAATTGGGTCAAGCAGGACTATCTGCCTGACAAGATTAAAGATGCCAATTATTTCACTCCTAATGAGAATGGCAAATACGAGCGAGCCCTTGGAATGACCAAGGATAAGATTGATGACTTAAAAAAATGATGACATCGTTTGCAAAAAATCACATTTTTCTCTTGAATTTTTCAAAATTTATGGTATTATAATTATAGAAACGCTGTGGTGTACGACTTCACACTTAAGTGTTGACCGACTATTTTTTGTATTATTAGGGAAACAAAAGACTTCTAACAGCATGCAAGCCGTGTCACGCGGAAGCAGCTTCAGTTAGAGCGAGTTGCCCACCTGCTTAATTGCGCGGGTTCAATACAAATCGTGAAGGTCCGGCACCAATACAGCTTTTTCTATTGCCTCCTTAGCTCAGCTGGCAGAGCAGCGGACTCTTAATCCGTGGGTCGCAGGTTCGATCCCTGCAGGGGGCATCTAAATCAACAGGAAAAAGCCTTGATTTATAAGGCTTTTTTGCTTGTCTATAACTGATTTGCCCCATCATTTGCCCCACATTTTAAATCTATCTTTTCTTTTTGAATCAAATTACATCTTTACAAATAGTGTAAAGCCAGTTACTTTTGCTTTGATTCCATACAATATTTTCATGTAGAGAAGACAAATTTTATCTTCTCTTTTTATTTTCAAAATAATAAAAACTGATTTTCTTTTTCATAAATCAGACTGAAACTTCCAAATTTTCCATTTTGTTTATTGATATTTCCTCAAAAAGGTGTATAATATTTTTTTATTATCAAACCATACTATACTATATAGGGGTATTGAAATGAAATTTTCTAATCGTTTACTGCTATTCCTTGCAGGAGTTGTTTTTTTGTCCTTTTAGGACTTTTTCCTATTTACAAACCCAGTAGCTAATCTTGTTGCTTACAGCTGGTGGATTGCATTTGGTTTACTGGTTTCTTCTATAGCAGCTATTTTTAGGCTATTTCTCTGTACCAAAAAGAGCTTCGCTCACCAGCTCATCTTTTCCAAGGGATTGTTAATCTCTCTTAGCTCTTTACCTCGTTGCCTATGGCTTTGTGACGCTGCCAGTTGTCATTCCAACTATTTTTAGGAATTTGGTTAATTGTGAAGCTCATTATAGTTTTCTTTTAAAGGCAATCGTTTGGGATTGATTTTTCCCTATTATTGGCAAACCATATCATGTGGATAGCGTTGCTTGCATTTTTACTAGGTCTAGTGATTTTGTTCAATCCAGTAGCTACAAGTGTCTTTTGTCGTTTATGTCGTTGCCTTTGCATTTTTAATTGTTGGTTTCACCCTATATCCTTGATGCCTTTCGTAAATAATCTAGCTGCCATTTTGGGCATATTAAAATAGCTGGGAAGTTACATTCTCAGCTTTTTTTCTGTTGCCTCCTTAGCTCAGTTGGTAGAGCAGTAGACTCTTAAGCTATGGGGCGCAGGTTCTGAGTTCTGCAGAGGCACATCTAAATCAACAGAAATAAGCCTTTGAAACCAAGGCTTTTTAACGTCTAATAGCTTTTTTTGTAGAAAAGTATTTAAAAATAAAAGAGAAGAGAATCTCTCACTCTCTTCTCAGTATATCTTATTAAATTTAGTTTTTTTCTTAATCTACCTGATTTTTCCTTTTGCAACGACAAATTCTTTAACCAGTCGATAGATAACAGCAAATACGGGGGTAAAGAATATCATTCCAAGTAGTCCGAAAAGATTCCCTCCGATACTAGCTGCTGCAAGTGTGAAAAGAGCTGGCAAACCAATAGACTGACCTACAACTTTTGGATAAATAAGGTTTCCTTCAATCAGCTGTATAACTTGATATAGAAGAAGAGAAAGTAAGGCTTGAGTAGGACTCACTGTGAAGATAAAAATCGCTCCCACAACACAAGCAATCATAGGCCCTACATAAGGAATGAACGATAGCACTCCTGCAAATATACCTGTCATTACTCCATAGGGTATCCCAAACAGGCTGTAACCAACCGCTATCATAACTCCTATGATAACTGCTTCAATCAGCTGACTCATCAAAAATTGGTCATAAGTCTCTAGTGCTACTTGTCCAATGTAAGTCAACTTTATCACCACCTTCTCTGGAAGAAAAACTTTTAGAAGTCGACTCGTCATCGCTGCCAAATGTTCCTTACTGGATAAAAATAAAAAGGTGAAGACTATAATCAAAAAGGCATTCATCAAACTTGAAAAAATATTGCCGATATTACTAGTCAGACCTGATAAAAAACCTATCAAAGCTTGGCTAATAGAACTAGATTGTCCCTGTATGCCTGATACGATAGTTGACAACATGTCTTTGGTTACAAATTCCGAGCTGCCTAGCAATTTCCCAAGTTGAGTAAGGACTGTTGAAAGGACTGTTCCCAGCTGACTAATAGTCTGAGCTAGGGTTGGCAGCACCAAAACCAAAAGAGCAATCACGATTAAGATAAGAGCTAGGAAAACAAGTACCATGGCAATCGGACGACGCAACTCTGCCTTTACCTTCAATTTAACTAAGTACTGTTCAATTTTTTTCATAGGAACATTAAGCACAAAAGCAATAACAGCACCATAAATCAAGGTTGATGTTACATCAAAGAGAGAGATTGCTCCTGATATAAAGCTCGATGCATTCAGAATTACAAGAGCAACCAGCCCTATAAAAAGGATTAACGGGGTATATTTTTTAACTAAGTTCATAAATTCTCATTAATAAACATGTTTAGATACGACTATACTATTTGGTTTTTCAAACTCTCGATCAAGGTAGGCTTGGTAAGTTCCTGGAGCGATAAATCCTTTTGGTGAGAGGATATCTGTTCCAGCTTGACCGACTATGGTATCAGCCAAGAGCACACAGTTTGTGGACAAGACAAAGTAGGATTTAAACTTAGATTTGATAAATTTATAAAGTTCCCCATCCGTCTCATGTCTGATTTTATAAGCGTAGGTGTAGTCTTCCTTACCATCTTCCGTTTTAATTTTTTATCTGCGCTTGGCTCCCAAAGGAATCGTTAGTTGTTTTAATTCAGCTAATTTTTTTCCTGAACCGCTTTCTTTCCATTTCCGGTGTCAAATCTATTCCGTAACCAAAAAGTGTTTTTTGACTCTCACGTTTACATAGATCAATGTACTTATCGCGGTCACAGAAATATAAGACACCATCTCCTACCATACCAAATAAGGTCTCAGATGACGGATCATAGTTGCCATAAGAAATAACACGGCCCCTGATAGCAGATATCCACATGACCAATAGCTGAAAACAGGGAGGTCTCAGCTGTATGAACAAAAATTTCTAGCTCTGCTGTCTTACCAGACTTCACTATTCCAAGATGGATATCTTCTTCCTCATCAGCATTTTCCAGCATAAATTTGTTAATTTTTGCTAAAGTTCTTGCAGGGATGAGAGCGGCTAGGACAATAGGTAAGCTAATTCTAATGCGACGTTTGAGATGGTTTTTCCCAATTTCCCCTTCAAATAAGAAACCGTCACGGATATTGGACAGACCATAAAGGAAAAAATAAGCCCCTAAAACAAAGAGTTGAAAGACAGAATTTCCCGTAGAGGACAAAAGACTAGCTCCACCAAGAAAAACTAGTAGAATACCATCTAGTAAGAGACGAAAACGAGGTCGAATATTATTTTTACGGTAGAGAACATAGGTGACAAGATTAATCGTGGCCCTAAAAATCTGATAAACTCCAATCACAAGAGCCAGAACATAAATCGGTATATCAGTCGCAAGATTGGAGCCAAGCAAATATCCCAGCACTAACAATTTAACCAGTGCAACTCCCAAGGTGTCCGTTGACTGACTTTTTTTGAAAATACGTAATACTAAATCTAAGACCGTTGCTATCCAAGCTAAAAACAGAACCAGTCGAATAACCTTTACTGGCAACCAAGTCCCCGTGACCATCAAGATGAGACCTAGCAGAACAAACAAGAACCCCTGAGCAAGTAATTTCTTACCTGTCAGACCTAAAGATAGAATTTTCGCCATATAAAAACCTTTCAACAATAAAAATTAAACACTCCGATTAAACTGACTAGTAAATAGCCAACACTACAAACAGCCTGTGCCAGCAACATATGGTGACTAGAAATGACTGTAGTAATGTCACCATCTTGTCTTATGCACTTCTAAAATTTGTTATATTGATTAGAAACCAGAGCTTATAAAAACTAGCTAAACTCGAGAGATAGACACAATTGCGACGAAAAAATGTATAACCAATTCAACTTGTTAAGGTAAGAAAGCATTATTTCCAATCTATTAATTATTCATCTATTACCTATTATGACACAATATTCCCTATAGTTCAACTTTTTACTTGTTTTTATATTACACGGACTAAAAAGTTTTCAACAGTTGATTGCATTTGTTTTAATAAGTTTTAACCTTTCTTGGTTAGATAAAAAAAGAATCATACAGTTTAGAATCTGTATGGTTTTTGCCCCACTTTTGTCCCATTTTTAAATCATGACATTGAAAATACCTAAAATCACTTATATTTCAATATTTTTAATTGCTCTCAATATGAAAGTCCTTTCCAAATCCCTGTAGGGGGCATCTACATACAACAGGAAAAGCCTTGTAATAAGGCTTTTTTTCGTATCTGTTCTACTTTTGGTCAACTAATGGATATCAACGGTATAATTTTATGAACACCCTTCTGAACTGCACCCCAAAAGTTAGACAGAAAAAACCTAACTTTTGTGGCGCAGTTCATTCGCGTCACATGAAGTTATTTAAGCATCTCCTTTTTTATTACCATTTTCTGTTATAATAAATTGTACTTCTAAAATAGAAAGGTCTTAAGATGACAACTCTTATTAAACATAAACGTGTAGAATTTTCAGAACTTTTTTATGACTTAGTTTTTGTTTTTGCAATTTCAAAAGTAACTACTTTAATTGACCATCTTCATAACGGTATTTTGACTTGGAATTCTTTCCTTGATTTTTTCATTGCTACTTTGGTTCTCATCGATTCCTGGATGATTCAAACCGATTATACCAATCGCTATGGAAAGAACTCTTTATTTAACATAGTAATCATGTTTATCAAAATGGAATTTTACTCTTTATAGCCAATATGATTGGACCTGATTGGCAACAATATTTTCATTATCTCTGTTGGGCTATTGGTACATTAACCCTTACCTTATTTTTTCAATATTTGGTTGAATTTTTTAGAAAATCAACCGATGATGTTAATCGGGAAAGTATCAAAGGTTTTCTATGGATAACAGGTCTAGGAAGTTTAGGAGTCTATCTAACAGCTCTTCTTCCTATTTACCTTGGAGTCTATATCTTATTTACTAGTATTCTGCTAACATTTATTATGCCAAGTATCTTGCTTAATAAAGATAAGCATTACCAGGTAAATCTCCCCCATTTAATCGAGCGCATCTCCCTTCTTGTCATTATTATGTTTGGAGAGATGATTACGGAGCTAGCTAACTTCTTTACAATCGAGAATTTCTCGATTTATTCGGTTCTTTATTTCATTATTATGATTTCTCTGTTCTTGTTTTATTTTGGTCAATTCGACCATGCTATTGATGAAAAATCTAATCAAAAGGGGCTATTTCTAATTTACAGTCACTATCCTATTTTCATTGGGCTTATGATGATGACTGTATCGATGAGTTTTCTTCTGAATCCTGAAGCTAATCGTCTCTTTGCAACCAGCTTCTCTTATATCGGATTTGGCCTCTTTCAAGCTGCTGTCCTAGTAAATGGGCCCCATAACAAACACTATCTTCGCTATTCGAAAAGTTACTACTGTGTCCAAGCGACACTCTATCTGGCTGCCTTGATTCTCTCTTTAATCTTTGCTTCTAATCCTATAATAGTAGTGAGTATAACAACCATTTTAGCTCTAGCTATAGCCATTCATTTTATTTATTTTTATATGACACAGAATAAAAAAATATTCCAAATCTAACTGGGAGTTATTTTTAATGAGTTTATAACATTAAAAAGCTTTTGGGAACCAAGGCTTTTTCATTAATTTGTTTTTTTCCATTTTATCCTCCGATTTGAACTCGCACTGACATTTATTTATAACAAAACTATATATCTAGAATAGCATAATCATTAGGTATTATAGGTTTTCAAACAAAATACGAGTCATTCGTTTTTTTGCCCCACTTTTGCCCCATTTTTAAATCCTGACATTGAAAAACACCTAAAAGTATTTCCCTAAAATCAGCTATATTTCAACATTTTTTGTTTATTTTCAATATGAAAAGTTCTTACAAATCCATGCAGGGGGCATAGAGAATAGCAAAAAGCCTTGTAAACCAAGGCTTTTTGCTTAAATTTTTAGGATATTCTGAGTCTAATATAGATGAAATTCTTTTTCTCATAATAAAAACGCTACATAGCGTTTTTTATTATTCTTAGTTACTCATCTAGTCGAATAAACATCATTGCGTTAAGTAAGGAGATGAGTGCGACCGTATTAATATTATTGGAATAGATCAGTCTCTTGTTCTCAATTGGTGGAATAATAAAATTAGAAATAATAATGTCGAAAGGTGACTCTTTTAAAGAATCAATTGATAGTTCTAATTCACTCCAAACCTCCAGTTCAAAAATTGTTGCTGCAATAATAAGAAAGAGTCTCTGCTACTGATTTTGCATGATACTGATCAAAATTACTCATGACTAAAACCTTTAATTTAGGTTGATTTTGTAAAAGATTTAACACTAAGTGTTTGCTATGGGTAATAAAAGTATAGCTCAAGTGATTGACTTTCATTGAATTGTAATCCATATCCAAAGCCTCTAGATAATGTTCAATCCCTTCTTTCACCTCTGAAACAAAGCGAGGGAAAATATTTTGAAAGTTCTTGATTGTATTGCCTTTTTGATCAAATAGGATAAACTCTGTCGATAATTCCTGCCGATGCAGATGTGCCGTATTATGCAGATGCCAGATCAGATTGTCCTTATTGTCTACCTGGAGATTATACTCTCTTGATACCTGATCTACTAGATCTCCCAATAACTGATACGATTTTTTTACATAGCTGTCTGTTTTTGCATGGTTCAGAAATACTTCTTCATCTATGAAAAACATTTTTTGAAAATAGGATACAAACAGTTGACCGATCACTTCTTTATTCAGAGAGATATGATATTCAGAGTCAAAGCTCGCTACAATCTCGTCAATTCCTTCTGCCTGCATGAAAGATTCCAACAATTGGTTGTTAAAAGAATTTTTCTCAACTTCCAAGAAATGACCAAACTTTATTCGGTATAAATTCGTAACAAGGAGCAACTTTAACATTCGTTGAGTTGCGAAATTGACTGGAAAGGCAGTTTCTTTATAGACCAGTGCTAAAAGCTTACACAAAGGTTCTACTGAAAAATCTTCAAAGGGCCATTCAAGGAAATAATATTTCTCTGAAAAATACTGGGCAAAAAAGTAACGGATATCGATCTCATTTCCAGTAATTCGAACTGGATTGAGGCTGATTTCAAAACGATATTGTTTCTTAATAATTTTATTAATGTGACCGATGATACGGTAAAACGAGGATGAACTGATGTAAAACTCTTTGCAAATACTACCAGCATCACATCCTTCATTAAAGAAGGCAAATTCTAAAATTGAAAAAGTGAGTTGAATGTTTAAAAAAATGGTGATAAACCATCTCAATATCACTATCATCGGTATTAATGATACGGATACCATTTGTTGAAGAATGAAATATCAAGTCAGGAAAAGCAGACCTGACATGGGACAAGTCATCTTTTACAGAACGTTCTGTACAGTGTAATAATTCTGCTAACTCAGAAATATGAAACCATCGTTTGTTTTCAAATAGCAATTCTAATAATTCTAATTGTCTGTGACTTTTTAGACAGTAATTCTCGCATTAAAAATGTTATCTTTCTTTATAATATAGTGTTTATATTGTCATGCAATTATACCATATTGTGTATATTTAAACTAATCCAATAACTCAAAAAAATATGAGAAATCATATTGTTTTTTTCTATCAAAAACCCCTATGAAATAAACGTTTTATTGTTTTTTTATGTATCTAAGATACATAAAAGCGATGATAAAAAGTAAGCTGAATTATTATGTTTCAAAGTTGGAAAATTATATAATCATATTAATCAAAAAGATTTGAATTTTGATTTAGTAAATTTAGAAAGGAGAATCGATATGCTTTGGTCTATTATTGTCGGAGGTGTTATTGGTCTTATTGCTGGATCAATCACTAAAAAAAGGTGGCTCTATGGGTGTTATTGCAAATATTGTTGCAGGTTTAATCGGTTCAACTGTCGGTCAATCACTTTTTGGGAACTTGGGGTCCTAGTTTGGCTGGTATGGCCTTGCTTCCTTCTATCATTGGTGCAGTTATTGTAGTAGCTGTTGTATCATTTTTTTGTAGGTAAAAAGGCATAAATTGTCTTTTTACTTTCAGAATACAATTTAAAACTTAATGATGTGAGGATTCAATATGTCAAAAATCAAGAAAAATACTTTTTCTCATACTATGTATTTTAATCTTGACGATTTTTGATTCCTGTTTTTGCTAGATTTTCATAAAGTTAGCGGTCTGGGGCTTCAACTATTTACCTGGAAGTTGTTCACTTGGAAGCAAATTCCTTTTGTAGGATACTATCTTTCTAGATATGTCTTTTGGGGCACTGTGGTTTTAGCAAGCTTAATCTTACTACTGATGTTAGTGATAGTTTTTTATCCTAAGAGACGTTTAGAAATTCAGCTAGCTGATGCGGATGGGAAACTGATGCTGAAAAATTCAGCGATTGAAGGATTTGTTCGTAGTCTGGTAACAGATCACGATTTAATTAAAGATCCTACAGTTTCAGTAAATAGCCGTAAAAACAAATGCATGGTGTCCGTTAAAGGGGCAATCGTTCCTTCGGAAAACATTATCAAGAGAAGTCAGTTGATTCAAGAAGAAATTGCGTCTGGATTGACAGAATTCTTCGGAATCAATCATAATGTCAAGCTTAAAATCTCTGTCTCAGACTTCAAGCCAAAAGAAGCGGCTAAAAAAACTACTAGTCGTGTAAAGTAAGGAAGTAAAAAATGGAATGGTTTAAAAAATATCAATATCCAATCTTGTCTGGATTAGCAGGCATTATTCTAGCGTGTTTTATCCTATCCTTTGGCTTCTTTAAGACTCTATTTGTCTTGATTTGCGCTACTCTAGGGGGCAGGAATCGGATATTATATTCAAAACAAAAATATATTTAAATAAGAATAAAGGAGTTTAATATGTCAAATAAAGATGTTAAAGATGTTGCAAAAAAAGAAGTTGCTCAAGCAGCTCACGAAGTAAAAGGTGAATTGACTTATGATGATAAGGTCATTCAAAAAATTATTGGCCTTTCTTTAGAGAAAGTTTCAGGTTTGCTGGCTGTTGACGGTGGCTTCTTCTCTAACTTAACAGATAAATTGATTAACACTGATAATGTCACTAACGGTGTTAATGTTGAAGTTGGTAAAGAACAAGTTGCTGTTGACTTGAATGTAGTAGTTGAATATCAAAAGAATGTTCCTGCATTATACGACGAAATCAAGAAAGTTGTTGTGGAAGAAGTTTCTAAGATGACTGACTTAGAAGTTGTTGAAGTCAATGTTAATGTTGTTGATATCAAAACTAAAGAACAGCATGAAGCTGATTCAGTTAGTCTTCAAGACCGAGTAACAGATATTGCAGAATCAACAGGCGAATTCGCTTCAGAGCAATTTGAAAAAGCAAAATCTGGACTCAGCGGAGGCTTCTCAGCTGTTCAAGAAAAAAAGTTGGTGAAGGGGTAGATGCTGTTAAAGAAGCTACTTCTAAGGAAAAAACTCGCGTTCATTAATACTAGAACTACGAAAAGAGATTATTATTTTATTTCTTTTCTATAAATAAAATACTTAAAAACTCATAATGGAGGTAAAGATTATGTCTACAGAAGAAAAAAATTCAACCAAGCTAAAGGTTCTGTTAAAGAAGGACTAGGAAAATTAACTGGTGATAAAAACAGAAAAAAAGAAGGGCTGCTGAAAAAGTAGTTTCTAAAGTTAAAGAAGTCGCTGAAGATGCCAAAGATGCTGTCGAAGGCGCAATCGAAGGCGTTAAAAATATGATTAATAAAGATGACAAATAAAGCTAAGAGTTAATTTCTCTTGCAAAAACATCTTTGTAATTTATAATAGTAAAAAGAGAGTGGGACAGAAATCGGTAATTCGTTAGAATTCGATTTCGTCGTCCCACCTCCGCACAGTTGAGTAGGGATGTAAAGCTGATGGAATCAGCGTAGTAGAGCCCACTCAACCACTGCGTCATGCTCGACAATCCAAAGACAATTGAGAGGCTAGGGACTTTTATCCCAGCCTCTTTTCATTTCTCTTGCAACGAAAGGTAATTTGATTACTCATTTTTAGTCTTCGTTTCACTCTTTTCCTTATCAATCTTTTTGAAGATCCTGATCATTCTTATATTGAATAATAAATTCTACTACTTCTTTTTTTCAGTCAATCTATCATTGGATAATTGTGAAATTTGAATTGAAATATTTTTGCAAACCATAGTCGTTTTTGCTTACCAATTATTTTTAATTCCTCGTCAGAAAGATGTTTTCCTGAAATAGTTAACTTTAGTGTATTATTCTCTTTGATAAAGTTCTTTTTTTAGTACTGTCTGCTCTTTAAACTGATCAGATAAGTATTTATTTATAGATTCATTAATTAGTGTTTCTCTAACTAACGTAGCTGCTGAAACCAAACTTGGAATAATAAGAATAAGCGAAACTAGAATTAATATTTTTCTCATTTTTATAAGCTTCTTGATTATGTTTAATGTAATGATTTTTACCATAGTTAAGCTTGTTCCAATATAGGTAGCAATCATGATAAAGCTACAATTAATGAAAAACAAATAAGATGCACCTAGCATGAACTTAAAGTTTCCTGTAGCTATCGAATAACCAACAGTGCATACAGGAGGCATAAGAGCTGTTGCAATAGCCACTCCAGGTACAATATTATTTGCTTCTTTTTTCGTGCCCCTATAACTCCTGCCAATCCTCCAACAAAAGCTATAACTACATCCCAAATTGTTGGAGAAGTTCTAGCAATAATTTCTGTACTTGCATAAGAAATAGGAGAAATTAGAAAATAAACTATAGATGCTATAAGACTCAACGAAACTTGAATAAATAAAATTTTAAACGACTTTCTGAGCAGATTCATATCCAATATTGCTAGCGAAAAACCAATCCCAAGAATGGGTGTCATTAGCGGAGAAATTAACATTGCACCAATGATAACTGGAATAGAATCCATATTTAGTCCAATAGATGCAATCAACATTGCGCATAACAAAATAGCTAAATCACTTCTTGTTAAATCTAGATCATCATAAATCTTATTTCTAAATTCTGTCAAAGAATAAAGCTTGTCATCCTGTAAAAATTTTTTTCTCAAAACAGCATTCCTCATATTAATGTTTTTCCATAGTATAAATCCACTTTAATTAATGAATGAAATTTGCAATATTGACAAAAAAATATAGAAAGTGGTTTATACTAGTAAATATTTTAACATACAATTTGATAAATTTATTATTAACTTATTGCCCATACCATCCTAAATTTTTAACTTTTTCAAATCTCTAATTATAGAAGCTCAATGGTTGGGTACACTTTGGTTCCAAAAAGTGTTAGCTTTTTATACTTCATGGTTGACAAATAATATTAATGCAATTTGAGATCTTGGTTTTGAAACACTAGAATTACTCCATAAAAATTTTAACCCGATTCATTTCAATCTTCTAATTATTTGTACCCGTACAGTTGCTACAAATTCTGTGTTATTTGTCCGTGGAACATTGCTATCAAACTGATAATTATATATTAAAAATCAACGTATTATTGGGTGCGATATTGGCTTTTTATGCCTTTTTGCTCTAAATTCTTTACAATAATGTCGTCATAGGATGCGCCCTTTAGTATGTCAAACAAATTTGTAAAGTTGGTTTCAAAAAAACTTCTTTTTCAATTAGATAATCATCAATATCATCAATATCAATGTTATATTGATGATAAAACATTGAAGGAATCACCTCTCCTTCATCATTATATTTCAAAGTTATAAACTCATCTAATTCTAATTTAGTATCAAAGTTGCCAATCCAAATTGACACTGTGTTTTCTGTTTCCATGATTATCCCTTTCTATTTTCCAAGAAACCTTAGTCCCTCTGGCAATGAAGCTATTCCACCATCAAAAACTAAACTTATGCTAATAAAAAGATTATCCAAAACTACTAGTACAGTCTCATTAATACTCCGTGCAATCTCACGAACCTTTTCATTCATTTATCTTTCCATTTTATCCTCCGATTTGAATTCTGTCATTGTTCTTCTACAGTCCCAGTATACAACAAGACCTGTGGACAAGCGTTTGGAAAACCACCTCGAGGGTGGTTACTTATTATCAATCGTCCATCACTCCGCCTGTGAGTTGGTACATGAGGTAAATGTGCTCTAAGACTTTTACCTTATTCATATGCTCTACATCTTTTACGCCTCTCAAAGCTAACAAATGAAATGTGATTTCACTGAAAATTTTATGATTCATCTTCATTATTCTACAAGCCCTTCAACTGGATGGCCGTAAAAATATTTCATACCTTCCGTCCAGTCTTTGTCTGATAAGCCATCAATATAACGAACCATCAAATCAATTTCATTTTTTGAAATAAGAGTATTGGTATCCACTGGGACCTGCTTGCCTGTGTAAATAGACAGAAGGGAAGCCTGAAGATAAAGATGGTATTTCTGTTCTTTTTGAGCAGCGATGTATAGAGCAATCATAATTTCTTGTGTAAATAAACCAGGAAAAACCTGAAGAGTTTTGTAATAATAGCAATCTAAGTTCTTGTTATTTATTACATCAAAAATATAAACTTCCAACTTCTTCTAATCTTGCATTTTCCTCTATAATTGAACGATAGTTGAGAAAGCTATCCAAAGCATCTTGAATAGCGTACTCCACTTCAGTTTCTGTATCTTCCCATCCTCCCACAGAGTAAGAAGGTAAGGAACGAATTCATAGGACATTGTTTCCACAGCGCCAGCAACAAAAGTAAATACCGCAAATTCTGAAGCCGAACTTAAAAAATGAAAATTTTCAACCTTTTTTAAATCATCATGTGTACAAACTGGACAAAACAATCGAATACAAAGATTGAGCACGGCTTCATCTTTTGTCTGGTTCATCAAGTCAATCAGCAAGTTTTTTTACTGTAAAATCTCCCTTTTTTAAGATTTCAGCAATCAGCAATATACATTCTCTCTCATCATTTACTGAAAGTAAGCCCCTTTTTAAATCTTCAAGCGCTACTGAACTAACGTGACCGAACGACATTCCTGGCATTAACAGTTTGTTTCCCATCTCCATTCTCCTTTTATCTCAATACTTGTGTCTTTTTGCCATCTCAATACTTTATTTTTGAAATCTGTTACTTCTGTATGATTTGGATTATTGCCAAAGTCATACAAACAACTTCTCTTTTGATATATTTTTAATGTTTTAGGACCTTTCTTACCATGAACCTTTTTCATGATAGAAACTAGTGTCCAATCCTACGACCAGTGATACCTTTGGTAAATTGTTTACCATATTCGACTTACCGACCATCTTAGCATTTTCTGCAGTCTCTTTTTCAACCTTTGACTACATCATAGCTATATCTAGCTAACTGCTCGCTGACTTTTTGGTGGAATTCTTTACTTGCTTTCTTACCGGTGCTAGGTTATCACTAAATTTACTGGCTCTACGATCCCAGTATACCACAAATATTAGTAACAAAAATTTTCCAACTATAATAGAGCATCTCTACCTACAAAAAAACAAAAAAAGATTTTTGTGCCTAATACTTCTCTGCTTCTTTTTGGAGCATTGTTACGGATCTTGTAAAGTAATCCACTATATTTTCATAACTACCAAAAAATCCCTTGAAATAATTTCAAGGGATTTTTGAATTAAAGTTTAACTGTCTCGACTCCAAAAAATTGCTAATAAAATCACTGCACCTAAGATAGAGGGTACTACAGCTGTGTCATGGAGAAGAGGACCCCAGGTCCCGAAAAAGACTTTTGGCCTATCCAGGCTCCAAGCAAGCCTAGTATCATCTTGCTGATGCATCCCATCCGCTCGCCTCTATTGGTAATTGCGGCAGCTATCAGACCAATGATAAAGCCAACTAACATACTTCCAAGCATGACTTAACCCTCCTTTTTAAATCGTTGAACCAACCAAAGGATGGCCAAGGAAATCACTGAACCAACAAAGGAAGCAAAAATTTTAAAGATAGGGAAAAAGACAACCAAGCCAAGCAGGGCACCGATTAAGCTGACCAACAATTTTAATTTCCATTGTTTGAGCTTTTTCAAACGGCGTCAATATGACTGCCACAGCTGTCGTCAGTAAACAAGCTGGCAAAGTGAAAATCAATACAAAAATTAGTCCTGTCATCTTAAATTGCCCAGTCTCCATTTCTAAAGATTGCTACACGGCTGCCGTCTTCGCGGATACCATCAATATCCATCTGATTAGAGCCAATCATAAAGTCCACATGGACATCCGAGCGGTTGAGACCTGCCACCTCCAACTCTTCTTCGGAGAAATTCTCTCCGCCCACTACACTAGTCGCATAAGCTGCACCAATAGCCAAGTGGTTAGATGCATTTCATCAAAGAGGGTATTGAAGAAAGTAATACCTGACTGAGAAATCGGACTTGGATCTGGTACCAAGGCACATTCACCTAAAGCACGCGCACCCGCATTTTCAAAGACAAGATCCTTCATAACCTGATCACCCTTTTCAGCCGTAATATCTACAATCTGGCCATCCTTGAAGGTCACCTTGATGCCCTCGATGATATTACCATTGTAGCTAAGAGGTTTGGTGCTGGTCACATAACCTTCTGCCCGGCGGAAGTCCGGTGCTGTAAAGACCTCTTCTGTTGGCATGTTAGCAATGAAATACTCACCTTGGGCATTAAGACTGCCAGCCGACTCCCAGTGGTGGTTCTTGGGCAATCCTAATGTCAGGTCTGTTCCCGGCGCTGTGTAGTGGAGAGCAGAAAATTGCTCTTCATTTAGAATCTTCGCTTTTGAGCTGAGTTTTTCTTCATGAGCTTTCCAAGCTGCAACTGGATCATCTTCATAGACCCGGCAGGTTTTGAAAATCTGATCCCAGAGAAGATCTACTGCTTCCTCATCGCTAGCTGCATTTGGAAAGACCTTCTTAGCCCACTCAGTACCAGCTGCTGCTGCAACTGTCCAGCTGACTTTATTGGATTGGGTTGCGATTCGCATCGGCTTCATAGCTAATCCCAAAGCCTTAGCAGAAGCTGATAATTTCTCAGCATCCACACCATTCAAAGCCCCTGGGTCAGATGAACGGACACCCAAACGACTGGCTTTCTTTTCTAGAAGATAGTTCATCTCAGCCACCTTATAGTCAGGGATGTTGTCCAAGCGGTCCATCGGCGCATGGAGGAATTTCTCCCGCGTACTCAAATCATCCGCCCACTGGACGATGACCTCGTGAGCACCCAGAGCATAGGCCTCCTTGACAATCAAGTGGGCCAATTCACGTTGCTCCACATCAATATTGAGCGCCACCGTATGACCCGGCTGCACATTGATACCATTAGCCACCAATAATTTAGCGTATTTTTCTAAGTTTTCTTTAAAATTTGGTAAAACCATTTTTTTCTCCTTAATAAGCAATATTCTCTTCCTAGTATACCATAAGTACACGCCTCCTGCAGAATCCTTACAACAGAAAGTGCCTTTCCTTCCGTCTTGAATACTTTTTTCTCTGCTAGAATATTAAAAATCAAGTCTATTATTTAAACATAAACCAAGACTTTCTACCGAGAGAAAAGCGCCTGAAACAAGAATGTTTCAGGCGCTTGGAATTTTGAAAGCTGAGAATTAGGGAATAACATAGCCTTGGTCATCTACCATATGAGGATGTTCTGGATTTCCATTCTCCCTCAGGGCTTCCAAATCTTGATCCAAAATGGAATTGTAGTCTGTACTTTCTTCACGTGTTACACGAGTCGATACTTGTCGCAAAAGTTTTTCGTTGAGATTGCGGACCCAGCGACCGTTACTGTGGTCATTGGCACGCAAATAATTTCCTTTCACAATTTCTCCGTAGAGAGCTTCATTGACTTGGTAGCCTTGCTTGCGTAATCCCATGAGACCAATCTCTACAATCTCATCTGGATTATAGTCCTCAAAGTCAAAGACATTTGGAATCCGACTTTGCAGTCCTGAATTGACTTGCAAGAAGTCATGCATCTCCCTAGTATAACCAGCGAAGATAATGACGATATCTCGACGGTGATCCTCCATAAATTTGAGGACCTCATCCAAGGCCTCCTTCCCGAAATCATCATTTTGACCAGTGTAGAGCGTGTAGGCTTCATCGATAAAGAGAACCCCACCAAGCGCACTTTCTAAGACTTCACGCGTCTTCAAGGCTGTTTGGCCTTGATAGCCACCAACCAGATTGCTTCTAGATACTTCGATGAATTTCTTCTGCTTGATGACACCTTTTTGAAAGAGAATATTCCCCAAAATGCGAGCAACAGTCGTCTTTCCTGTACCAGGGTTTCCAAGAAAGAGCGAGTGCAGGGTTGTATCTTCCACAAGACCACCTTGCTCCGCCCGTTTTTGGTTGAACTCAGCCATGGCTACAAACTGTTCGACTTGCTCTTTCACTTTTCCAATTCCAACCAAGCGGTTGAGGGCTGCCATACCATCTTCTTCTTTGTCTACCCCTACTTGGTACTTGCCTTGGTTGAGAACAGCATCAATGTCGATATTGAGTATGGTCTCGATATCATCTGAACCTTGGGCCACTACTCGGTCTGCCATGGTCTTGGTCAACTGCTCATCCAGATTACGGATCCAGCGACCATTGCTTTTATCTAATGATCCATCATAGGCTCGCTTGACATGACGAGCATAGTAATCGCGGTCTTCGAGCTTATAGTCTCCCTTATTCAAGATCATTTCACCCAGTTGGACAATTTCATCTCCTGTGAAGTCTTCAAAGATGAAGTTATTGGGCACACGCGAACGGAGGCCTGGATTAGTCCTTAAGAATTCCTCCATTTCTTTGGTATAGCCGGCAAAAATAATCATGATCTCATCACGATTGTCCTCCATGAATTTGAGGATGGTATTGATGGCTTCGATCCCAAAGTCGACATCACTGTCTTTTTTATCCAAACTATAGGCTTCATCAATAAAGAGGATCCCACCACGAGCTTTTTCAAGAAGAGCTTGGGTCTGCTCAGCTGTCCCTCCAACATTAGAGGAGATTAAGTCTGACTCAGTCGCTTCGACAAAACGAAATTCCTTACCGGAAAGGACACCTGCCTCAAAGAGAACTTCTCCCAAGAGACGGGCAACGGTCGTCTTCCCTGTACCAGGATTTCCCATAAAGGCCGCATGTAGCGTTTGCTTTTCAGGAGCCTTGCCATTTGCGATCCGCTTTTTATTAAATTCTACCATGTTGATCATTTTTTTGATCTCATGTTTGACCTTCTCAAGACCAATCAGGCTATTGAGTTCTTCCAGTGCATCGCGTTTCTTTTCTTGTTCAGATCCAGTTGTTGTAGTAGCTGGAACAGTTGCATCAGATGCAGAGCCTGAAGAAGGTGTTTGCGGATTAGCTTTAGCCACTTCTCTGCCTACAAGATAATCACAACTATCCTCAATCTCGGTTATCAGAGCACGCGCATCTCCCTGTGTATAAGTAACGGCATCCGCCTTTACATAGGCAGAACTTTGAAGTCGAATATTTGGATCAGCAATTTTATGGAAAACCATCTGGTCCGCCATCACTACACTATCCGAAAAAGCCCCGAATGAAATTCTTTGAGCATTTTCCGCAAGGAAAGTAGTCTCTCCTGTCAAAGCAGCGAACGATTGGTCATAGATGCATAAAAATTCTGTGAAAGTGGCTTGATGAGCTCGAAGCATACTTCCGTACGAATTTAAGGACGTAATGCAGTCCGAATCAGAGTTGAATTGGACATTATTATTGAGGCAAACCGCAGTCCCACCAGGCAATTCGATTTTGCAGTTCTCAGATTTCCAGACTACATTATCTAACCAAACTGGTGGATAGTCCATTTCGAGATTCCCACCTTTAACAGTAGAGTTCTTGAGAGTCACTTCTGAGTTAGTCGCACTGATCGTATTAATGTCATATTTTTCAAGGTCGACGGTTTCTAAGGTCAACCTAGCTCCATCTGATAGATCGATTCTAGACAAAACCCTTGAATGACTGATTGATAATTCAGAAGCCACGATACCGATTGAAGCATCGTGTTTTTCGGGAACTTTCATTTCTATATCAGTTAAAATTAGTTTAGAATGCGTGTCTGCGTATAGAAAAAAGTTCTGATTGTTTTGAGTGCTAATTTCAAAACAAACCTGCTTGCAAGTGACTTCAGATCCACTCCATAAAAGAAGGGTAGAATAATTCCCCGTGATTTTAAAACACAAATTTTCAAAGGTGACCTTTGCTCCTGCTACAAATCTGAAAGCTGCCTCAATGGTATTCTTAAAAATTTGGCCATTGCCATTTGGATTAGAAACCACTTGCCCTACAAAATGTAGCTCCTTATCAATGACAATTTCCTGATTGGTCGGCCATTGAAAAGCGTATCCATCTTCAAACTCGATGATGTCCCCATTCTGAGCTTTGTTATAAGCGTCCATAAAATTCCAACTATTGTTGTAAGGACCTACTAAATATTTCGCCACACTCTTCTCCTCTTTTCTTCTGATTACCAATAAAAACTCACTGATTTATCAGCTCATTTACTATACTCTATACACTAAAAATTGTAACACAATCCAGGTTCAATGAAAACATTTAGAAGCGGTTATAAAACTTAAAAACCTCTATTTCCTTTTTTTGAAATAGAGGTTTTGATCTAATCTTTAAAGAGAGACAGAGAGTTACCATAACTACAGTGGAGCAAACCAATCCGGTCACCTTTATAATCGTATCCGTGTCTAGGTCTAATTGATAACTAAACGATTTTTTTGAGCTGGTTTATCTTCTGCTACAATACTAAATCTCATTTTTTTCTCCTTTCTTAAATTCTCTACTTACGATAAATCTGATAACTTACTTTTTACTTCCTATAAATTCGTTAACCATAGGTAAAATCTCTTTTTCCAATTCTTTTATCTGATCCGTTTCCCAGCCTGAATCCTTTTGTTTTGTTATTTCTGCCATCATCTGCAATTTTAAACTCTGACGATAGAATATACCTTCTTTTTCCCATTGTTTTAATTTAGCTTCCGGATAGGAATTACCAAACTTAGAATTCTGACTATCGGTAATGATACAAAGATTGCCAAAGGAATGTAAAAACTCAGCAGGTAATTGGCTTTCTCCATCATGTCCATTTGGATTCTGAGGGAACCAATGCTCTATGGAACGGCGATATGCAAATTTGAAAGCTTCAAATTCAACACTCGAATATTTTTCTTTTAAATCAGAACGATTTTTCCATAAAACATAATCCACAAAGTTAAACGCATAAACAGGAATATCCCCGTATTTCTTTATACTTCCATCCTCAGCAAACAATCTTTCTTCTGCATATCTCACTGCCATGCCTTCAAGAAACTCCTTAAACCGAGCACCAAATTCTTGATCATTTAACTCTTCAATATGGTTAAAGAGGAATTGCAAAATCTCATATAACCAACGACTATCACGATTAGCAGTAAAGGTCACAGCAAACATAGATTGGAGGATTAAAATATCATCATTGAACTTTTCAAAAGAATTTTTTATCATAATAATATTGAACATATAAATCTCCTCCAGTTTTGTTATTATAATCATTCCGATAAACTTTCTGCAGAAACCAATCATTTTCTAGTCTTCTATTATTAGCCACTTGTGACATTCGTACGATCAAATTATCAAATATAAATTTTAATTTCAATAAATTCCTAATAAATAATGTAACATCCTCTAAGTTTGTATTAACATTAATTACATTTTCAAATGTTTCTAATAATTTCTTGTCATCTAGCTGTATATCAGAAGGGATACATTCCCAAATGTTATATAATACACGAAATATAAAAATGTTTCAAAGTTTATAATCGTTCTGTATTTTTTTCCACTTCATTCGTATGTGATATTGCTTTAACTGTTGTAGATTCTTTATTTTCTATACTAGATAATAAAGATTTCTTATTAGTTGATTGAACTTCTATTTGACTTAGGGACTTATCGATATTTAAAAGAAAGCTATTCTGATAATTATTTCCTTTAATCCAATTCAAAGGAAATATTTTTTTCTCTCTGCATCATGATACTTTTTCTTTGCTTTTTTTGTAAATGCATTGATTACTGGCTTATCAAACTCTGCACAGGCATCCCAGATTCTTGCGAATTTTTGCGCCATTTCTTGATCTTCACCAAACTTAGCCATCATTTGTGCCTTAAGAATTTCATGAGCCTCTAGTTGTTCTCCTCGAGAGTTGAATCGTTCGAAATAGAGATTCAAATCTAAATCATTAGGAAGAATACTACGAAAAATAATGACTTTATCAAAAAGATAATTAAAGAACGATTGAGATTCAAATTGGCGCTCCTCTAGCACTTTTTTCAGTGCGTCATGAGCATGTCGGTAACCTCTAGTTAGTTCATTTTCATCATTCTCAGAGATTTTTTTGCTTGGTAAATAATTTTTGAATATTCTCATTTGATTTCTTCCTAGCTGGGAAAGTAAGATTGACAGCTTTCAATCTATCAAAACCAAACTCATGCTTCAAAGCTAAGGCAATCAAATTAAGGGCCGTTGTCCGTTGCTGCCCATCTATTATTTTGAAAAGGTCATTCTCTTTATTAACGACTAATGTTCCTATATAGTAATTGTCTCTAGTTTCTTGAAAAGCATCTGCACATCGTTCAATAATTGTTCAATTTCATCATAAGTCCAAGCAAAATTTCTCTGATAAAGAGGAATAGCATAGGTATCTTCATTTAACAAACGATTTACTGACAAACTTATATGTGTTTCTACCATTTATCTTTTTCCTCTTCTATAATCTTTTCCACAGTATAATTTTCAAATAACTCTCTATCTATCTTGACCATGAAATCATTCGGAGTGACAGCATGAGATAAAAGTTGAAATAGTTTTTGAACCTCTTTTTGTCTAAACTTTCCACCAGCAGCATAGTTTCCTACCGTTGCATCATATATAGCTTTAGACTTAACTCTAGGGTAATAAGACCAAATAAACAGGGTCTCTACTATCTCCTTTGATAGCTCATCTTTTTCCAAATCTATCTGCGAAAAGCGAACAAATATTTAGAAACAGATTGTGACACTTGAGATAGCGTCCCTTTGAGCTATTGTAAATGTTTAACATGCCTTCTGGGTAAGCTACATTTTTTTCTTCCTCATCAGAAAATCCTAACCTTGCATTTAAAATATCTTTATGATTTTTAATAGTTTCATGAGCAGATTCAATATACTCAAAAAATTTACTTCCATCAATGATTGGCATAGTAATTGAAAGAGGGAATTTTTCAATATGACGATACAATTCTAAGTATGGAAAGTTCTGATTCAAATCAACGCCTTTAAAATCGTCAATAAAATCCTCTGTAAAACGTAGATAAGAGCCATAACGCTTGTTTGTTAATCCTGTTTCTCCCCTAGACCACCGTCTCATACGAAAAGATGTTTATCAAATAACTCTTTGAGACTTAAATCTTTATCTTCTACAAATTGCTCCCACTTTTTCAACAACCTTTTTCATCTTCTGAATCTTGCTTACGAAGATGATAGGGCTTTTGAGCAAATCATGAGGTTCTAAAGATTTTCCACGATTATTCTGAGAATCAAATAACTGAAAGGCCTCTGATAATCTTTCCTGTGGCATAGTAATCACAGAAACAGAACAATTTTCCAATAAAAAGTTACAAATATCTTTTGCCTGATTTTCGCCAACTAATTGAGTCAAATTCTCCCACTCATTATAATTTTTCACTCGCATGATAGCAAGATATCTCTCCAAATTCAGCACTTAACAGTTGATTAGCACCCTTATAATTCTCTAAATCATCTAATAAATGAAGAAATAAAGAAATTGAAATTAACCGTTGCTGTCCATCGACAATATCTAAGTTCCCATCATTCTCATGCAAGATTACAGAGCCAACCTGATATTCCTTTTTTTCCCCATAGCATCTCGTAAATCATAAAAAGATTACGGATATGCTTTCTATTCCATTTATAAGGTCTTTGATAAGAAGGAATCCGCAAATCTCCTTTTTTTCAATAGTTCTCCAACCTTTTTAGAAGTAAATTGAATCTCCATTTCATCCGCCTTTATTGTATTTTTTAAAAAACTACAAATTCATATGAATCTGTAGTTAAGGGTGGTTAATTCTTTTGAATAACACTTGTATTAGGAATATTTTTTTGAATACTGCTCTGCTGCTTCCTTTGTCCAAAAATCCTTGTGCAATCATATTACCAAACTGATCAATAACAATCCATTCAGTCATATCTCCATCTCCTTTCAACTTTTTTTGTTAACCATATATTAATTATTTATTATTATAGATAGTATAGCATGTACAAACTGTAAAATCAATATTATCTATCTAGAACATAGTATTATTTTTTTCTCAATTTAAGATCAACTATAATAAACTTTCTCTATTTGAGAATACAAGTATATAAAATAGGAGTAAAACAGTACGATTTTTTTAGCAAATTTCGTTCCGTCCTACTCCTGAAAAGATAATATAATATTCTTCCAAACTTAGAAAACGAACAATTAAATCAATTCATTACTGCGTCATGTAATTATGACTTTTTGTTCATCTAAGATTGATAACTTTTTGAATAAAAATCATTTATCCATCAAAACAAATCATCAAACAGGCTGAGC
>BNJU01003792.1_pt1 | contig 117143 bp, 166 predicted proteins | sample 8539281 | NCBI WGS metagenome assembly BNJU01 (sample SAMD00202456, study PRJDB9452) | human saliva metagenome | isolation source: human saliva | place: Japan
TCATTTCCGCAACGGGGAAGCTGTCATTTCTAATCTGCATAGAGCACTTTCTAGAGATGCTGTTTGAGCCACCTTTCTATCCTTTCTTTCCTAAGACCTTTCACCCACCGGCCTCTCTGATAAGAATACGAATCATTCTCTTTCTGCATTACATTTACAAACACATATGCGAAATGAATTGTTTTGTCAACACTCCCTGAAAGATAAGCTCAACCAGCCAATTGCTCATCAATATATCTTTTATTTCATCCTCAGATGAGATTAAAACTGATAACCGTTTTTGAAATAACTCATAATTGCTTCTTTTTGTAATTAATTCATTAGTATAGCACATACTATATCACCACAGTATACATCTGCCCATGCTTCATGTGTTAATGTAGCGAGGGTTTTACCACTATGCATTCCAAAGGTATTTGATAACCATATCAATGATTTTTCTTTCCCCTCAGTAAGCATCTTACATTTGTCCTTAAAAATTACTGAACCTTTTATCGTCAATAGGATTATATGAACTTTTGAACATCCTCATAGACCTTATCATACACTGGTCCATACTTCCAGCGCTTGACACCTTCTACAAACAGAGGTATTTCCATAGTTAATCTATAAACCTGTAGCATAGTAAAGAAGCTTTGTAACGCAAGAGGTTATCTTCAACTTTTTCAAAAATATAAAGAATGGTGATAAGCACTTGTTCAGATAAAGAATCATTAAGTCTTTAGCCCCATTGCCGCATCCTGTGCTTTTTATAAGCTGTTTCCACTCAATCTATCTTTATCAAACATTCCATCATAAAATCAACATCAGATAGAGCCTTTAATTACATTAGAATACTCTAGGACGGATACTGTCCCTGCAAATATCTGGTAATGGTAATCTCCAAACCTAATGCAAGTGATACTGGAGTTTCAATATTATACACTTACTAACTTATCATCTTCATGGATCACTAAATTTTCTCTGTCTTTTCTGTACTGTTCATCAATTGACCCATGCTGCTATCCATCAAGCTCCCTGGATGTTAACCTCTGCACCACATTTCCTTTACATATGGTCAGCCGCTATGCAAAAGTGTACCTTTTGGGTTTTAATACAATGTAGTATTTCACTTTTTCTATATCATATCCTGTTTCTTTTCACACTCAACACAGAATTGTCTTCTTTCCTTAGCCATACTGTTTTCTCCATTTTCTATATCTCTTCTTCTTAATCTTTCTTCACTTGAACTTATACACTATCGGATAATCTTGCTTTGTGGAAAGATATTACAATATAAAAGTTAGCTAATTTATTAAATTTGTGTACAAAGACACTGTCTCCTCATCGCCACCTTGTTTTGTAACAGTAATACATCCTCACCAAAGATATATAAAATTTCTTCCCGGATGTCTGTGATGGTCATTCTGTACCGTGCCCGAAAAATCATCAGCTTTAAATCCAGCATAATTTTACATCGTTGTCTGAAAACACATAATCTATATATAAGCTCTGGCTCGTGCGTGGCGATATTTGATATCGCCCTTTCTACAGATTTTTAACTCATCCAGGTAGTTCACTACTCATCTCTAGTAACATCCAAATAATCACCTCCTCTTCATGATGGTATTTTCTAATATTACCATCAATATACCATCAATAGCTTTTGTCAATATCCTATTATTATCCTCAAAACCAAGTTCCACTCCTTTGCTCTTTATTTAGCCAAGATGTGAAACTCATTTTTCAGTCTGACACAATTTCTAGTACATCAATCTGCATCTCATAACACCACCGTTATTTTTGTCATCCATACGCACACCAAATTAAAATATCTCTATCTCGTTTATATTCAAGTACCAGCGTAAGGATAAGAAGTATATCTTCATCATCTAAGTTTAATCTCTTCTTATTGCCCTATGAAAGTTCCTGCTTTTGAATATCGCCGATCAAAACTCATAGGGCGTTATTTGAATATCTTCACAAATAGCAAAATCTCATGCACAGAAGGCATTGGTCTTTCCTGATGATTATGTTGTCAGAGTATAGCCTCTTACTATGCCCTAAACTCACAACTAAGCTGATACTCCGGAAATTCCTTTGCTTTATTCCTCACAGTTAAAGAGCCCTATCTCTACAAATCTTTCCACGTGGCATGACCCTCCCCAACGTATTGAAAGATATATTAGAGGATATTCTTCAGTTACAGCCTCACTATAAAATGAAAATTTGTATTGAAATAACATCTAAAGATGTTATTATTTTTAAATAGATATTACTTGTTATCTCATCTGATCTAAAATGACACACACTGAGAGAGAGAGGGTATTCTAATGAAAAATTCTGTTAGTGTACAGAAATGTTGAGATTTATAGCAGGCGCAAAAGATATGTCCACAATGCATGCGCATATAGAGTTCTGGTATTTCTACTTTGTAATAGCTGTTATTGTACAGCTCGTATTGCAACAAACCAAAAACAATCCTCTTTCTCGACACTACTTCTCAACCATTTCTGCACCAATCGCTACTAGCTCTTCAACGATGAAGGCTGGTTCACCTCGGATACTAATACTGATGAAATATCGAGCAACGACACTATGGAATTAAGATAGATGACAGCAGCTACATCTGACATTAAAATGCTTTCGTCAAAGACTACTAAGAATAAGTCTAATTCAAAGACTTCAGAAAAGATAAGTTTCAAGAGTGGTGATAAATGAAGAATTATGAATGAGTACTATGATTTCTTTAGACGAATATGCTAAAGATCCTGCAAGTATTATGAAAATATACGGATTATATGCAAAATACGGAGAATTTTTAGATGCTACAAACAATTTTGATGAGAAAGATTATTCTTCAGATAGATTGGAATTACTATATGAAAGCTGTAGATAGATTACTAGAGAGAGCCTCTAAATCAAAAACTAATACACGCCGATTGGTTAGATATAACGAAAAGCCTTGCTCACCATGTAAGAGAAGGCTTTTTCGCTTAGTTCAAAGCAAAATTGAACACTTAAAAATTTTTCTGTATTTGATCCCTATTTAGCCACACAAATTTCATTTGCTATATTTTCCGTATACCTGCAATCAGGATAGGAGCTGCAGTCTCTAAAAAGCTCGCTAAATTTGCCATTTCTAGCTTAAGCTCCTCCACCTTGGGCATACCTTACAGGGGCTTTTTCGCCATTTTTAGTTCCTCTCCCAGCCTTTCAAATACCTGCTGGTTCATCCCACAGTCATCTCAGGCTCTGTGTGCTCCTTCGTTTGGGTATCTTATAGTATGTAGCAAGGTCTGTAAGTCTTATGTCCTAAGATAGGCAGATACTTTCTTGCCGAGGGCAGGGTATCTATGTAGTCATTTCAAGAAGAGCCTAAAAATGCCTCACAGTCTCTGTGGACAAACTTCATATCAAACTATGGATATTGTGCCCAACAAGGATATCGTCTCCTATAAAATCTATAAAATCCTTTAAGACTTCTCAAAGATCGGCATATCGGCCACCATCCTCATCGGTAATTCCGTTTACCTCAGATGCCCTGCAAGAATCCTCCTCTTAGGATTTATCGAAGGTTGAGAACTCATCTACATCTGCTCCGTCCCTCACCTTGACTGCAGATATCTTCTATAATGCATCTGATAAGTGGTGAAACCTGTAGTTTCAAGGTCAAAACACCACATAATCCTTCACATATTTTTCCAGTTTTTCACCGAGTTCTAAGATCTAACATTTTTATCCTCCAATGTAACTCTATATAGTTTTTTACTAAAGCTAGTCTGCTCGTTTCTATTTTTTATCCTAACTTATATCAACTATTTTTACTCTCATAGTCTATAATAATATATATATACTGAGTTAGCAACTCTATAGTATTTTTAACATCGTTTGAAAAGCCATTATTTGCTTTTCGTGTTTGTTGTGAGGCCAATATTAATTTTTCCTTGTAGTATTTGAAATGGAAAGGTTTTGGAAGTTAATGTTATATGGACTTAATACAGAATAACACATCATTGATTTAGGAGGTATGAATATTGATAGAAAATAAGAGAAATTGCGGAAAACAAGAAAAGCAGTTTTATCACTTTTATTGCTGCAGATGAGCAAGAAGATATGGTCGACAGATATATGCTGGATGGCACAATGTACATTTTAGATGACAATGGGTTATAGGTGAATGTGCTCTACCTATAGGCGACAATACTTTGAGATTAAAAATACGTCATTCACCCGATTATCAGAGAAAAGGATATGGAAAAGCTTTTGATTGATTTTTATCATAGAAAAATACAAAGGAAATATTCTGTATTACAAGTGGGAACGGGAGAGTCAGGCTACTATTCCTTTTTATGAAAAATGTGTTTCATTCGTTCTCATACCATCAAGAATTTCTTTATAGATAATTACTGACCATCCGATTTACGAGTAGGTATCCTGTTAGTGGATATGGTTTATCTTAAAATGGATTTGTAAGTCTTGTTTATGTAGCATGAAGAAATTATAAGTGCATTGGAGATAGGATTTTGATTAAAAAGTCTTTGGCTAGTAAAAAGCTCTATGGTAGAATATCCGTTACGCTTACGATTTTTCGGATATTTACTATGAGCTATTAATTGAAATAAGACTTCTTACATTAAACAAAGCTTTCATACTTGGGAGAGATCATGTTTTACCTCTTATAATAAGCCTTCATCACAGGCATTTACCGGGTAAGCAGGGACCACTTTCAGTTGTATACTGATTCAAGTCCATAAATCCCATTTCCTTTATCGAACGTAAGTTTCTTTCTTCTCCTCACTTTGCATTTTTACCTTGTCCCATAATATTCTTTTCTTCAATAACCATATCATACTTATGATTAGGGTCTTTCAGCATCTGAATTTCTTGTCCATATATCAACTGCAAAGTCCTTACCCTTTGTAAGGCTTATGGCTTCATCACGGGATATCAAGAGCATGATAGCTCTGCATTATCAGCTATTCCTGACAATATCTTATATTCCTGAATTAATTTATAAAATCTTGCTTCATCTTCACCCAAATCTTTAGCATCTGTAGCAAAGCTATTAAAGTCAGGTATTAAATACACTTCATACTCTGCATTCTTCTTTGTGGTGTAGCCTCATCTTCTCTATCTTTGAGTCACCACAGCCTTATATCTGTTAAACAAAACATCTTTTTCATCTGTATCAAAGTTAATTCCTCTTCTGTAGCCTGTCAACGCAAAGTCATCATGCTGATAGATACCATACTGTGGCTCGATTACCTCAGTGAATACATAAGGATTCTCGCCCATTGAAACAGACTGAAATGACACGCAGAAATATCCCTCATCGCCGAAGTGCTTCACTCTGTGCATCTCTTACTATCCAAGTCTGCTCCATCTCAGGCTTGGTGGTAAAAATTATCCTTGAGAAATCATCATCCCACCCAACTATGGTTATAGCGTGATTTGCTCCGTATTTTACTCCGTCTGCCTCTACAGTTTTGTACTTTGATGTCCTGTCACTATCTTTTCCATCAAAATAATAAGCCTTGGTCTCAGGATTGTAATACTTTACATCTGTGATGGAAATGTCTTGTTGCCATCGTGAGCCATATACATATCTGCTACTACTCCACCATTCTAGCAATAGCTTCTTTAATCTGCAAAAGTTCATCATCCTCGGCGGAGATAACCTTTGTTGTATCAACAGTCTTAAGGAAGTCAAAGCCCATAATCTGCTTAACTCGTCTTTAATAACAGGATTCTTAGTCATGCGTTTACCCGTGCCCTGTGTAAGGTAATTTCCTTCCCACCTTCACCCTTCATAGGAATGTACGGATCATCTTCTTCTAATATAGGTCCATAGTTTCACAAGATAAGGTATATCAGAATTTCTGCTTTCTTCCTGTCTTACATTATTAGTGCCAGTAAAAACCGTGGCGGTTCTCAAAATTGTTCTCTGAAAGGTCAATCTCACCCTCTGTTTTAAGCTTGATGTGAGACTCCAGCGCACCAAGCGCAGAAATGACCCACAGCCGCCATCTCTGAACTGATTCTTTATCTTACTACTGCATTCACTTTCTAAGGTCATACTTTCTATAAACCTTACCATTTTGCTTCAAGTTTAGGTTCAGGCTTTCCACTATAGGAGGGTTATTTCGCCTTTTTCTCATTGGTTTCAGGCTGTCCCTACCACATTTCCAACTGTAGTTTTTGAAGAATATTATTGATGTTAGTTCCATCCCCAAGAGGAGTAGTCTCATCATTTAGGCTTACTGTATTGTTCAACGAGTTTTTCATAGCCTCCCCTTATCAGCTAAAAACTCCATTCTTAAGCTTTTGTAAGCACCACTCATCAGTACTGTCTCATCACCTGAAGCATTCTCACAAATACTTCTTCCTTGTTTCATTCTTAACAACTACTTTTTTGTCTCATCATTAGTAGCCTCTTACAGATGAGCCTCAGCCCCCTTCTACAATATTGTCTCTGTATTCTTATTTGCTATAAGCTCTACCTGTACACTGCTTGTAACCTTGGTCTCCTCAGTTGTTTACAGTTACAGGCACAAGACCTGTTCTTTCCACTTAAACTAAGCTCAGCCCTCTTTTCAACTACTAGGCTTGTAACCTCACCCTTTATGCTTACATCAGCCTTAGCACCTGATTTTTAGGAATCTGATAAAGGCTACCTTTTGCATTCTTGCTTACTTCAATGTCGCTCTCATCATCTTTACTACAAGACCGTTGCCATTAGCTTTTTCAACCCACTTCTTGCTGCCTATTTCAATTATCTTAAATCTTCCCTTATTAGTAACCTCTGCCTTAGGGGCATCTATTACGAGCTTAACCTTCTCATGGTTTCCCTCGAGACTAAGCTTTATCTTCTTGTTTGACTTTAAGCTAATCTTTATATTGGCACTGTTCTTAAGTGCCTTGTTAAGCTCTGAAACAGTCTTTACTACTACTGTAGTCTTCTTCTTTGTAGCGGCCTTCTTTTTTACAGTTGTCACCTTTGCATTATTAACACCTGCGCTCGCATTGTTTGCAGGCACTGAGCTTATTACAAGTGCTGCAGCAAGTACTCCTGATGCTATCATCATATTTTTTCTTTTCATCTTTATTTCCTTCCTAGGTCTTTTATATTGTATCCATCTCACTAAGCTCCGGCTTTACAGGAAAGAATCCTGAAAGTAGGGATTCACTGCTCAGTCATTGATCGCACTAGCAACATCTACATATTCCGCCACAGTGCGATTCCTCGGAGAGTTTTATAAAGGATATCCTATAAGGCTTAATAATGTATTCCAAGCTCAAAGTTACGATAATCGACGCCTCACATAGCTTTTATCCCCGGTATCGAGGCTAGGAGTTCCTTCGTATAGTCATCCTTAGGATTTTCAAATATCTCTCTTGTCGAATTTTCTTCAACAACTCCTCCCTTATACATAACCATAACTCTGTCGCTGATATTCTTCACCACTCCCAAATCGTGAGAAATAAATATATAGTTAAACCCTTCTCCTTCTTGAACTTTTCAAGCAGAGCCAAGATTTCAGCCTGTATAGATACATCCAGTGCTGATACAGGTTCATCACAGATTACAAGCTCCGGCTCACCTATAAGCGCCCTTTGCTATTACTATTCTCGCTTCTGCCCTCCTGAAAGCTCGTGTGATATCTTTTCGGCAAAGCCTTCGTTTAATCCTATTTTGCTACAAGGCCTTTTCACCTTTTCTTCAGCCTTCCCTCCCTAATCCCTGTTATTAAGAGGAGCGAAGAGGCTTTTCTCACTGTCATCCTTGGATTTAGTGAGCTGTATGAGTTCTGAAATATGAGCTGTACCCTCTTCCTAAAAACACTTCATATCCTGCTTTGAAAGGCTTTCATCTCTTCACCGTCAAATACTATCCTGCCTGAGGTTTTCTTTATAAGTTTTTAGTATAGTCCTGCTAAGCGTAGACTTGCCACAGCCCTGACTCACCCATCAAGCCCCCAAGGCTTTCACCCTTATAGACATCAAAGGATACCCCGTCTACTGCCGGTATATATTCTGTCTTGCCAAAGAGTTCTTTTCGCTCTGCAAAATGACACCTTTTAGATTCTCTACAGATAAAAAGCCTTATCTCATTAGCAGGTTTTGTCTCTCTAAAGCCTCCCCATATCAGGCATAGATGATATTAAAAATCTTGTATAATCGGTCTTGGCTCGTGAAATATCTCTCAGACCGAGCCTCTTCTACTATCCTTCCATCCTTCATAACTATCACTTTGTCGGAGACCTCGGCAATTATCCTTAAATCGTGTGAAATAATGATGGTCGCTGGCATTAAGCTCCTCACAGAGTTCTTTGATTAAGATGAGAATCTGCTTTTTGAGTAGTCACATCGAGAGCTGTGTAGGTTCTATCAGCTATAAGAAGCTTCGGTTTACAGGCAAGAGCCATAGCTATCATAACCCTTTTGGAGCATACCGCCCGATAGTTCGTGAGGATACTGCTTCGATACGTAGCCTCGACTCATTTATGCCTACCTATTAAGCATATCATGGATTTTTCATCGGCCTCTCGTTTCTTTTAGTCCTTCGCAGGCTGAATACCTCGGAGAGCTGTTTCTATTGTATCCGTGGGACTTAAAGAGGTGGCAGGATCCTGAAAAATCATAGATATATCCCCGCCCATGAAGCTTTTACTCATATCCTTTTTCGGAAATATCTCACAAGATTTTTCCTGTCAAAGTTTACTTCCATCTGCACTCAAGAGCGCATTCCTGGCAAAAGTCCGATAAGAGCTGATACAAGCATAGATTTTTCCACTTCGGACTCTCCCACAATCCCAAGGCTGACTCTGAATATAGTTCAAAGCTACTCCCATTTACTGCGGTAAGCCTTGACTTTTTGTTCGCAAACTCTACTGATAGACTTTTAACAGAGAGTAGTTTTCCCATATATTTTTATTCACTAACCTTCCAAGTATGAATTTTCCCAGTTAAATGTACTGAAGTTCTCAGGTTTTAACCCTCGCTAAGACGCTTATTATAAGCAACTAAGCTGTTTGTGGTAAAGAGATATCCATAGGGCTTATCTTCTTCATCTCAACTCAGAACTCGTCAAATACAGGCTTTTCTTTCCTCCATTGTCAGAAGTGAATCACCCTTCTTCAATAGCTTAATAAGCTTATTATTCTCTTCGATTTTGCAAAGATTAAACGCTCCTGTAAAGCATTTCAGAACTCTCACTAGGATTCAATGAACCTCCTGAACCTACTATTCCTAAGTCCTCATCGCCCTTTTTAGCTGCTTCCATAAATGCTGGGAAGTCCACCCGTACTATCTCAGTCTTAACTCCAACAGCTTTTAAGGTTCTCGGCTATGATTGCCGCAGACCTTCTCACGCATAGAGTTACCTGTAGGTACATAGAACTTTAAGGTCTTGTCAAATGGGAACTTAGCTTCTTCCAAGCTCTTTTAGCCTGGTCTACATCATACCAAACTTCAACACTTTTGTTATAGTAAGGGTTGATAGATGAGATAGGTGTAATGATAGGCTCTCCTCACCTTGTAAGAGTCGCTCTACAAGGCTCTTACGGTCAATCGCCATACTAAGCGCCTGTCTTACCTTCTCGTTTAAGTACTTCTTGGAGCAGTTGAAGATAAGAAGCTGATAGCCCTGACTCTTAACTGAGTCAGTTACAAGGTTTTCCTGCTCCTTAGCAAGTTTCGAAGTCATCAAGAGGAACACCGCCGTAAAGCACTGTGTCAATCTCTCCATTCATAAGACCTGCAAGTATATTAGCTGAATCAACCACACGGATAACGAGCTTATCAATCTCAGGTGCTCCGTTATAATACTCTTTATTTGCCTTAAACTCTACTCTTTCACCATCTACCATGTCTCTCGTAGATAAATGCACCTGTTCCGTTTGGATTAGCCCAGGTCTCGGCCTTGCTAAGCTCTTTTCTGCTGACTTTTTCCTTAAGCTTGGTGCCTCTCACTATATATACATGGCTTAAATCATCACACTGTGTCTACAAAGGTAGGTTTCTAAACCTAAATACTACTTCATTGTCACTTTTTAGCAGTAACCCCTATAGAGCCCCTTTTTTAGTCTCTCACTCCGCCCTCATCACAGCCATCAAGATATCTGAGGTAATATCTACTGGTAGTCTTGATATCCGTTAGAATATATCTAAAGCTCTCAACTCATGTCATTTGCGCTAAATGTGTCTCCGTTATGCCACTTAATTCCTGATTTAAGCTTAAATGTAAGCTCTGTTGACTCCTTTGTTTACTTCCCAGGACTCAGCTATTTCTCCTGATAGCTTCCGTCACCGTTTAGTTTGACAAGAGAATCATATACCTGATCAAAAATTATATTGTCATAGTGTGAATCCTTCCCATAGGATAGAGGTCTGACCACTTACCCGGCATAGCCGCAACTACAGTCTTCTCCTGTCTGCTCAGTACTAGCTACACTGCTTTGTCTTGCTTGCAGAAGCAGTGCTACTTGCTGTGCTTGCGGCAGATGCGCTTGTCTTAGAGGCACTCTTTGTCTCTGATGTCTTGGTGTCAGCAGGCTTTGAGCAGACCTACCATAGAAATTGTCATGGTCGCCATCAAAAATGCACTAAAACCTTTTTTCTTCATTTTCCGTTCTCCTTTTTATTTGGTTTATTTTGATACAGGATTGAATAAGCCTAGCTCCTTCAATCCTAAAAATATATATGTAACCTGATTATTCCGTTTTAGCTCATAATATAATCTTTCTTTATCTAAGATAGAAGTATCATAACTTAAACCGATAATCCGGTGGTTACCTGCTTAGTATGCCTTTGGATCAAGCGCATCCCTGAGCCCGTCTCCAAGAAAATAATACTCATTACCGTAACTATGATGGCTATTCCCGCCGGCACCCACTGCCAGGGCTTACCTATAAGTATGGCTATGGACTGTGCTTCAAATATGATATTGCCCCAGCTTGCCTGTGGTGGCTGAACACCCATACCAAGGAAACTAAGAGCCGATTCGGTCGTATGGCGGATGACATATTAAAAGGTCGCCGAAACGAGTATAGGCGCCATACTGTTTGGAAGCACATATTTCCATATAATCTCGGCACCACCCGCCCCTATTACCTTAGCCCCTTCTACATATCCAAGGAGGCTTACAGTAAGCACCCTGCTGTAGGTAAGTCTGGTAAAGCCTGTAAAACCCATTATTCCAATTATTATGGAAACTGACCATACAGAAGGTCCTACCAGGGCTACTGCCACAAGTGCTAGAATTACACCCGGGAAGGCCATAAATATATCTGTAATACGCATAATTATGCTTTCTGTAATTCCACCGTAATAACCTGCATATAAGCCTAAAGGTACTCCTATAACAAGGCTCACTATAGTCGAAAAAAAACCTACAAAGATTGATACCCTGCCCCCGTATATAAGCCTTGCCAGTACATCCCCTGCCTATGCTGTCTGTTCCCAATATATGTCCTCCCCACCCCGGAGCAGTTCCGAAGTTGATGCTGCTCACTCGAATAAGGATCTAACTTCATTATCATAGGAATGAAGAGCTATAAGTATCTCAGCCAAAAGAATGATAAGCCCTATAATAATCAGTTTTTCATTTCTAATTTTGTTAAAAGCCCTTTTCATGCCTCTCTTTAACCTTTGATTCTTGGATCTAAAATGCCGTATAAAATGTCTGAAATCAGATTGACTACGAGTACAACCACCGCAGTAAGCACCGTTACTCCCATAATCACAGGATAGTCCCTTGCCTTTATAGCAGCTATAATAAGCATTCCAATGCCCTGCCAGCCAAAGAGCTGCTCCGTAACCACAGCCCCTCCTATAAGCCCCGGTATGGTGCCTGTAATGACTGTAAGTACCGGGATGAAAGCATTCTTAACTCCGTATTTACATATAGCTCTAACTCTTGATAGTCCCTTTGCCCTTACTGCCCTCATATATTCTTCCTGTAAGACTTCTAAGAGAGAGCCTCTCATCTGCTTAAACCAACTTCCGATATTCTGTATGGATAGCACTATGCAGGGAAGAACCATATGCTTTGCAAGCATAAGTACTGTCTTTTCACCTGAAGCATCATACATTCCACTTGAAGGAAGGAGTTTGAGCTTGACAGATACTGTGTAAATGAGTATGAGTCCTATAAAGAAATTAGGAACTGACATAAGGAAGAAAGCAAGAGCACTTAATACATAGTCTTCTCCTTTTCTCCACCTTGCCCCTGCCCATATTCCAAGAGGGATAGCTATAATAAAATGAGAGTATGAGGGAAGCAGTCAAGCATTAGGGTTGCCGAAGCCTGTCTGCAATGAGACCAAGCACCGGCCTGTTTCCTGATACGAGTAGCCAAAATTACCCTGTAATATATTTACTAACCAGTGGTAGTACTGTACAAAGACAGGTTTATCAAGTCCAAGTGACTCTTTAATCCTAAGAAGTTCTGCTTTCTGTGATTCCTGGAACCGAGAGGAAGGCATCCATAGGGCTTCCGGGAGCTAATGACATAGCAGATACACAACTACCGTCACTCCGAAGAAGTGTAGGTATCATAAGCAACAGTCTTTTAAGAATATATTTTTCATATTAGTCCACATAATTAAGCCCAAATTATCCTTAAAGTGACTCGAATAATTTGGGCCAACTTCTATATATCAATTAGCTATAAAATTAACTAGGTAATCGCTGATAATTGTAGTCTTTTTCTGATAATTTGCACACTATACCAAAACACAATAATTATATATATTTATCGTGATTACCTATTAGTATTAAAAAGTAACTCCCCACAAGGAGAGTTACTTTAATTATTCTCTATTGTCTTTATTATTTACTTTAACACGACTCCTTTAACAGTTATGTCTATTATTAGGCTCTCCGTCAGGGAAAGATAAATAGCTGAAGTCCTTTTTCATTTCTAAAGCTAAAGGTAAGGTCTATCATCTTTTCTCCCTTTGCCTTTAAGTTCAGCACCAGCTGTCTCATTTAATGTGAACTTTATCTTGCCTTCTTCAAGAGCAGCCTGAATATTGCTGTCACTCGAGGCAACCTTAATATTGGCAGCACCACTGAAGCCAGTCCCTTAACAGGTGAGTCCATTTTGCTGTTAAATCTGATACTTTAACTGCTTCACCCTTATAATCTACATTCTGTCCATCTCATAACAGCCTCATAAAGCGATGTTAATCCTGAGAGAGGAGTAAAGTCATAAACCTTATTTCCATTTAGCTCAAAGCTTCCAAGCTCTGAAAACGTTGATACAACAGCAATGTCTTCTAGCATTGTTCTTTGGGAATCTAAGCTCTGTAAGTCCTGTATGTCCTGCAAGAGGAGCTATGCTAACAACATCATTACCACTGAATCTAAGTGACTTAAGCTTATTCATATCCTAGTGCTTCAAGGCTTGTGTTTATTGTTGTGCTAAATACAGGTTTTTCAAGCTCATTAGAGTTTTTTAATGAAGTCAATACTTCTTAAACTGTTGTTGTTAAGATTTAGCTCAGTAAGCTTTGTAAGTCCCTGCAAACTATGTCTCCAGCAACATCTGCATCATCAATTCCACAATTATTTAAGTTAAAGCTCTTTTAAGCTTGGTAAGATTCTTAATCACCTTGATATCACCAAGATTTTTATTATCTTCAAGATTAAGAGTTTCAAGCTTTACCAAATCTTTAATGCTGTCAATATCTTTTACATCATTTTGCTTCACATTGAGTATGAGAAGACTTCTGTTGTGTCTTTGAGTGCAGAAATATCTGTAATCTTGTTTTTTATAGCATTGAACATGGTCAGTTTGTTTACTTCTTTGCTACACTCACATCTGCAATATAATTTATTGAGATATCAAAGTCCACAAGATTTTGTAAGTTTTCCTAAAGAGCTTACATCCGCGATTCTATTATGTGAAATGCTACAGATGCTTTAAGTTTGTAAGGTCTTTAAGAGGTGTAACATCCTCAACATTATTATGTGATAACTCAAAACCTAACTTCTTCAAACTCAAGAGGAGTTGTCGTTATAGAGCTGGCTGAATATCTGATGTCACCAGCTTCCGGGATATCGCTTGATGAGAAAGTAAGCATCTTAAGGTTAACTGCCTTTCAAGACCCTTTATACTCTTTAACAGTTATCTCATTCTCATAATCCTTATCCCAGCCAACAAAGGTGAGTGCCTCAATCTTTGCCATCTCACTTTCATATATCTCAGTATCCTTAGGATTCTTTCTAAATGATGTATCTGTGAGTTTGATTACATACTGCCCTTCATATCATCACGCTCTTCATCACCCTTATAGCCCCTTAAGCAAAGGCAAGAAGATATTCTTTGAGTTGTTGTCTTCAAACTGAACAGTTTTTACCCTTTGTAAAGTTAAGCTTTAACATTCTGCATGGAAAATCCCATCCCGGCAATGTCACTGATAACAAGGGGAACTGTTATTTCTCCGTTCCAAGCAATTTTACTGCATCAACTAATTTGTTACTTACCTCAAGCTTGATTTTATTTGTTGCTTTTATCACACAGCTTTTTATGTCATCTCCGTACTTTTTAGCCCTCAACCCCATAAAGAACTGAACATCATCTTCAGCTATTTTTGCTAAGACTTGCATCAAGCTCATCTATGCCTAAAAACGGATTGTCAAATTCAGCCTTACCATTTGATACAAATATTTTTCATTAAAATCTGTTGTCTGACCTGAGAAAATTAAGGCTCCAGCTCAGGCTCTATACAAACCTTTATATACCTCTCAGCTAAGTACTCACCAAGCCTCTATAATCAGTAATATTGTTTCGATAACTAAATCTTTGATATGAGTAAGGTTCTCAAGTCCCTTTACATTGGTTATTCTATTTGCGGAAAGGTCTAAAAACTCAAGCTCTTTTCATATCCTTTATGGCTTGATACTTCGGTGATGCCCTTAGACTTAACCTCTTTACCTTCTTCCTTTGTAACTGTTACATTATAATGTAAGTCCAACTCCCTTTAACTTAGTAAGACCTGCCAGAGGTGTAACATCCTCAATAAGGTTGTTGTAGAGCTTAGTATCTAAGCTCTGTAAGCTCTGCGAGTGGACTCTACATCGACTCATCCTATTTCTCTGAAGCTCGATATATTTTAACTTTTTGAGATTTCTAAGCGGGTCTATATCTGCTATTTTCATTTTCATTTAACTTAATCTGCTCAAGATTTACAGCATATTCAAGACCTTTTATGCTCTTAATTCCTCTAGATACCATAAACTTAAAAGTCAGGAGTATTTTTTAGCTTCTTGGCTTGCCTAAGATAGATTCACTAGGTCTGTCATCATCTTCACCACCCAGGAATTCACCCTCGGGACACCCTTTGGCTTACCATCTTTCCTCCTAGAAAAATCGATATAACCTTAAGGCTTGCCATTTCCTCCTTAGTCACTCTCTGATCATCAGTCCCTGTCTTTATCAATGCTTTTTGTTTATGACCTTTAATAAAAGTTTATCTTCAATAGGAGCATATTTATCCTCATCAGATGCCAAGTCTATAACATTGCCTGCGTTTACAAGAGCACTTCCTGTAGAAATACTGTATTTACATCTCCAAGAGAGTAGTATCATCATTTAAGCTACAGTATTATCTAATGAATTTCTGATTTGCCCTTATCAGCAACTTTCATTCTGTTCTTAACTCCTTATAAGCACCGCTCTAGCACAGTCTCATCTCCTCGTCGCATTCTCTACAAATACTTTTCCTTGGTTTCATTTTTAACAACAACTACCTTATTATCAGATGCCTTTTACGGATGAGCCCTCAGCCCCTTCTTTAGTCACGTACCTCAGTATTCTTAGTTGCTGCATTTCTCAACCTGAACACCACTTGTAATCTTGGTTCCACCTGCATTTACCACTACCAGACACAAGTTCAGTCTACCTGTAAGTTTAAGCTCTGCCTTCTTATCTACAATGAGGCTTTTCACTTCGCCATTTACGCTAACCTGAGCCTCAGCACCTGACTTTAGGAACCTTATATGTCCTTTATAGCATTCTTGCTAACTTCTATACCGGTCTTTGCACTTTTTACTACAGGCCGTTTCCTTTAGCCCTTCCATCCATTTCTGCCATTTATTTCTATTATCTTAAATCTGCCTCTTGTTTGTAACCTCCGCCTTAGGCGCACTTTATTATGTTTAACCTTTATGATTTCCTTAAGATTAAGTGTGATTTTCGTCAGTTTTAGCTAATCACTTTATTAGCACTGTTCTTAAGTGCGTTGTTAAGCTCAGAGGCTGTCTTACAACCACCCTTTGCCTCTTCTTTTGAGACTGTTTTTTCTTTTTCGTACTACGGCTCCGGTATACCCCTTACTTGCACCTGCATAATTAGTTGAAAAATGAACCAATCACAAAGTGCCGCAGCTCAATGTTCCCGCCAGTAACTTAACTTTCTTTTGATTTCATACCTTCTCCTTCTGATTCACTATTTTATGTATCATTTGATAAAATGGCTATTTTACACGTATTTTGACATATCAAAACTGTAGAACTCCCCTATGGATGACCCCCAATCAGATTATTACAAATTTTTCAGAGATATTACCTTATAATTTTGATAAGTTCTACGAACAACATATTAACTGTGTGTTATTGTATTCTCTTTTCTGACAAATTACAATAATTATAGCTACTTTACAACATATGCTCATATTTATTACATTATCAAATATCTAGATTAATTATTTTTGTGTACTTAATTATTATATAGATGATACCGATATATAATATGTTCATTATTATATAACAAGGAATAAATTATCAATAAATGCTATTGACAAGTTACTGTTATACTGTATTACACGAATACATATTTGTATGCGTGAACTAAACACATTATGTGAATATCGAATAAATAAAGAGAATTTATGAGAGGAAAATTATTAACCAGGCATAAAAGCCTGTGGACTGCTATTGCACTTGTTGCAAACCAGTCTCACTTTCACTATTAACCCCATCCTTTGCTTCAGAGGATTCTATCACTTGCAGGACTTGTTGCTAAAAGCACGGGCCTCTGCGTAGTTGGCAGGCAGAAACAGCACTGACTTTAGCTTTATCTGTCGCTGATTTGACTGTAAACGGGGATACCAGTACGGGGTTTAGTAGTGGTCTTGGCAAAGATAAATGCTATTACTGTAACAGGAACTTCATCAGTTCCCTGCAGATTTAACGGCTACCAAGATTGGTGAAGATGCATTTAGCAATGTTCAATAACAAGAAGGTTAAGATTGAACTCTGACAACATTGTAGAAAATCGGTGAAGTCGCATTTGCTTCAAACTCAGTTATTACGGCTGTTACATTTGGCACAAACCCCAAACAGCAAGTTAAAGACACTGGCACAAAGGCTTTTACGAAAGCCGGACTAGTAGAGAATCCTCAATTTCCTAATGGCTTAGAAGAGCTAGGAAGCAAGTTATGCAAAACAAACCTACATCAATAAAGCTTCCAGATGATATCAGAGAATTCACGTGTATGTTCGCTTATAACGAGATTACAAATTTTGATTTTTGGTGCTATAAAAACGCAAAAGGAAGACGTTGGTTTGTATCTACCGAGCTTGTTGAAGGTATTCCAGCAGGTATACTTTGCAACAATAAACTCCAGAAGGTAAATCTTCCCACTGGCTCTAGGTATATGGAGTATAGACATAGCTTCGCAAAGCAATGACATAAGGCAATTAACCTTACCATCAAACTTTTACTGTTATGTATCAGAATGCTCAATAATCCTAGTTAACAAAACTTGTGTTTGACTAAGGATGATGGAAAAAGGTAACAAAAATAGGTATCGGGCAGATTGATAGAAGCCTTTCCGGGTTGCTCTATAGAAGGACACTTAGAATTTCCTGATAGTTTAACGAAATGGGAGTTGATTCTTTTGCCGAAATAAAATAACCAGTGTATCATTTGGTAAAGAAAGCCCTTTAAAATGGTCCTATTGTGAGTGGTCGTTCGATGCATAGGAAACCTTTTAGTATCAATAAAATGGTTTCTGATACTAAAAGATTTGAAGACTATGCATTTCAGGGATACAAAAATCTTTAAAAATATAAGTTTTAGACTATTCTTCACCAAAGACCTAATTTCTTTACTAGCATTGAGCCATATGCATTTAAAAACGGCCTACTCTAAGAGTATCAAACTGCCTTCATATATAAATAATGTGACTGACTTCTAATGAAAAATACCGGCTAGGGTAGAAGGAACAAAAGGCTGCTTTTATACAGAGTTGTTTCTGATGGAGCTACTTTATGTAACTGATAATGAATTTATTGATAGAAGTATGCTAAGACCTATGTTGTAAACCTGTCTTAGTGAAGTTTGTAGCAAAAGAACCAGTATGGAAATGTCGTTACTTTAAGTAGTACTGAGGTTGAAAGAACCAGAGCAATAAAGGAGCTCTGAGCATGTTACTTCTACAGCTGTTAATTCTGGCAGACTTTAAGTTAGGGTGATAAGATTAAATTACCATTCCTCTTGCTCGCACTAGAGTGGCTACGAAGCAGTTGAACACTCTGTTACAAAGCAGTGCACAACAAAGACAGCAGATGGTAGTTGAAGTAACCTTAGATCCTACAAATGGTGAAGTTGTTAAAGAAGCTTATGGTGATGGTTACAAGGTTGACATATGGAGACTGTGATTGAGATAGGATACAAGAATCTTTCTCCTGAGCCCAAAGCCTGAGGTAAAAACCTGAGAACCCTAGCTTCCTGCTACCCCTGGTGCACAGCCTAGATAGCCTAGCACCTGCTACGGGCTCATAACTCCTGAGAACCCAGCACTCCCTAACTACTCCGGAGGCTATCAAAGCTTTCTAGAGCCAGCTAAGCCTCAGTGAGCCTGTAACCCTAGCACACCAGGGTAACCCTGCAACATCAAACACCCTGTAGTACCGGCAACTCCTGCTAATCCCACAACACCTACTCACAGTCCCTACAGAGAACCCACCTACCAATGTACCATTTACACCTGAAAGAATAGTTAATCCAAACCTTATTCCTGAAGGTAACCCAGTGTTCAACATTGTCGATGAAGATGGTACTACTCTGTAATGCTGAGGTAAAACAAAGATGACGGAACTTATATCTCGTAAAGACAAGAGAGAACTCCTAAGGGAGTAGCTAAGATCCGCAAGGATAATACCTCAAGTAGTTAAGGTATTTGACGGAAAAACTCTCAGGGCAAACTCCCAAGAACCGGAGGAAGCTCTGAAGAAGGACTTGTTCTTTGTGCGAGCAATGCTTTGACTTGGAGCATTTTTCAGAAGAAAAAATTAAAATAATGATTTACTCCTGCTGTCACACTCTGTGGTGGCGCCTCATCATGACAAATAATACACGAATAGGGTACTCATCCTCGAGGAGATGCTTTCCGCTCGGAGATTTTTAACCAACAAACTATCATTCTTCATTGAACTTAATTTGAATTTTTATACTATTGATATCCATTATCATATCTTAATATTTTCTAAACATTTCTTTAAATTTATGTGCGTATTCTCCATTTTTAATTGACTTTGAATTTTTATGGTATAAAATCCCCCTAGATCGAAAAAGCTACATTTTATTCATCTATATGGATAAAAATGTTATATTATGTGCTTTTTATAGTTGCTTTTAGTGACCAGCACCTCATTTCTTTGTCAAACGTTAATTAAAAATACTTTTTACAAAAGGAGAATGACAATGAAGAAAAAGTTTAATAGCACGACGTAGGCAGGGATACTTGCTCTTGCCTCGTTGCAACCAATTCACTTTCACTACTTGCCCCACCTATTAGCTCAAATAGCTCGAGTATAGGTGCTTTAGCGCTAAGGCTTAAATTACCCTGTTGTTGCAAAGGCGGATGTAAGGGAGGATGCTACTATCATCCTTGATAGCTATTGTCTTAATATAGACGGATCTACTATTACATATCGAAATCGCGAGTGATTGAACGTAAATTAAGGAATACTCCCGGAAATATTATCAAAGTGAAGTTTGACCCTAATCTTAATATAAAATGAGATTTCTGCATCAGCCTTCAGGAGCATTTAGAGATAAGAAGTTTATTCTTGAATTGCCTGATACACTTGAAACTATTGGTGATTACGCATTTGCAGGTCGCGATTTTATCTCAATCAAGTTTAATAACAAATTAAAATCAATTGCAAAAGGTGCTTTTAGTGGCAATCCAATCTTATCCTCCGTTAACCTAAAACAACGGTGTTGAGACTTAGGTAATAGTGCTTTTTATAATTGCGCTTATCATCTATCACCCTTCCAATACCCTTAGAAGTATCGGTGATAATTGCTTTAGAAGCAATAAGATAACCTATGTTTCCATCCCATCAAGCCTTCACAACCGTAGGTATCAATGCTCTTAGAAACAACCAGATATCCGGAATAAACTTTCGGATATGGAAACTATAACGTAATAGGAAGTCTTAAGGCAGGCAACGGTGACGAATTTGGTCCTGCCAGCAACGGAGGCGATAATCCGGGTGACGCTCTTATGTATGTAGTTAATAATCAGTTTATTATACCAAACGGAATGTTTGCATATAACAAGCTGACAGTTTAACTCCTCCTACCAATATCAAGGCTGATAGTAATCAGGCATTTATTGGTAATGTATAACAGACTGATATCCCCTGCCAGTGTAGAAGTTATATATATGAGGCTTTTCAGAAGCTATGAAAATTTTAATAGTAACTTCACAGCAAGGCTTAACTTTGCATACGGCAGTAAACTTAGGAAAATAGGATATGCTGCAGCATTTATGGGCGCCAGCATAGGAGGAAGGCTCACCTTCCCAAGCACAGTTGACTTCATTGGTGCTCATTCTTTGAATACAATAAGATAACAGGCTTTCACTTAATGGACTTAATGCTCACATCCGCACCCGTGCCTTTGGTAATACTAACCTTAAAACTGTAGAAGGATTAGATTTTTAAGCCAAGCGGCGATATAAAGGTTTTGTCAGAGAGATGTTTGCTGGAGATTGGACCTGATTATGGCTCATTGCATTCGCTAAAAACGTTAGCTGACTATGCTAACCCAGACCCCCAGCTTTTACAGGTTTAGGTATAATGCTTTTTATGACCAGTCTATTAGAAGATGAAAAATTCCTGCTCAAATTGTTAACTTTGACAAGGATGTATTTTGATCTCAAATGCTTTACCTTGAAAACGGCTGGTACCAGTCTACCGAAGACCCCTAACGCACGTGATTTCAGAGTTGCCTTTATACAGGGTAGATAAAACCTCAACTATGTGACTACTAACAATGTACCTGATGGAGATACCTATGTCTTTTAACCCTGTGCTTTTTGAGCTTAGCTTAAAGACAATTCCGGGAATAATTATGCTGATTATGTGACCAATATACAGATTGAGTGTACTAACAGAAATCCACAATTGCAAAAATCGACAGGAAGATGTCCGCAACGATGTTGATTATAATCATTTCAAGTTAGGCGACAGTTACCTTTAGCCTTAAGCATGAGTCTTCCTCAGGCCACAGTCTTGAAAGTCCGGGTCTCAAGTCACTTGAAAATAACAGATATGAGATTGCGCTTGACCTACGTAGTGGAGCTGTAAAGGAAGCTAAATATACGGATGATGCAGACTATAAGTTTGGATACATGAAGACAACCATAAGCTTGGTCGATCCTACCAAGCCTGTACAGCCAACACCTCAGCCTACACCACAACCTACTCCACAGCCTACTCCTCAACCACAACGCCACACCCACACCTCAGCCCACCTCAGCCCTACCCTCAGCCGACTCCACAGCCTACTCCACAGCCTGCTCCTCAGCCAGCAATCCGTTCAGCCTTCACAGCCGGTTACTCCTAGTCAGCCATAGGGTGGCGGCGGACGGATGTTGTCTCATCCGTTAACTTCCAGTATTAACGATAACGGTTCATCTAACACAACAGTTAGTGATGACACCACCTCTTAGCCCTGTGAAGCTATCAGCTTTTGATAGCTTTATCGCAAAGCTTAAGAAGACTGCTGATAAGAACAGCTTTCAAAAGGCTATCCGTAAGAAGATAAATGCCAAAAAGGTCTCACTTTGAACAGTTTGCAAAGGAGCTTGTAAAAAGAAGATAATTAAAAAGGCAAAACAAGAAGGATACAAAAGAAGTATCTAAAGGGCGTTAAGATTTCAAAGTGGGCAAGAGCCTCATGTAGCATGGGGACTTATAAAGACAGGTGCTCTTACCAAAAGGATATTAAGAATATAAAGAAGAAGGTTACAGAGAATAATGCAGCTAAAATACTTAGCAAAGATTTTTATTAAAAGTAAGAAGATAAAGAAGTAAATCGAGCTTCGCAAAGTGAAATTTATCTTAAGAATAGGTGTCGATATTTTGACATCCTATTTTATTGTTACCTTTGATATAACAACTCAATGTTTTTAGTAAAAAGCCCTACAGGCTTCATATTTTCCTGTAGTGCTTTTATATGTTTATCTTAGCATCCCTCTATAGTAAAAGTTATCCTTGGCACTCATTTACCGCCTGTCTACCTTTTTTAGGTGAGATTCAGCAGGTCTTAGTGACTTTTTCATGGTTTCTCCCCTTAGACAGGCTACCTCTCCCTGACAGCAATTACCTTAGTGCCTTATCAGAGTCAGCAGCACCGTATTCTTTGATTAGCTTATCTGCCTCCTGCACCCATTATCCTTCTCAGTCATCCACTGCCGAATAACTATAGTCTCCTAATAGAGCGTCTACGTGATGCTTATTTTCCTCTACAGTCTGCTGTTGTAAAATATTCCTGACAAAGAATGTTTTTTCCTGTTAGACTCATCCCACTTTTTAGTGGTATCAATTACAGTGGTTGCACCATCCTGATATTACCGCCTGTTTTATCATAAAGCTTTACAGCAGTCTCAATAGGAAGCACCGCCATATCAAGCTCGCCTTTCAAGCTTTATCGCCAAGTTCCTCGGTAGTAGACGAAAGGCTAAAATCATAGCCATTTACTGTCTTATCCTGCTTCGCATTGTCAAAAAGCTTAACCAGGCCTACTATATCATTTCCTTTGATTCCTGCGATTTTTACCGTAACATCGCTGTCCTCTATGAAGCCGACAGCAGTTATATAGCTCTCTGACGACTTACCTGAAGTATCGCCCTGTGGCACCGCCTGTCGCCACTTTTAGCACCTTCTTCAGTCTTATTCACATTAACAGCAGATTCTCCTCTGAAGCATTTTACTCCACTGTGGCATTTTTACTTGAAGCTAGCTCTCAGGCTCACATTAATATTTTTGTGGCTGTAGCAGTTCCACAGGCAGTGAAGTGATAAGTCTAACACAAATGTTAGTGCATGACACTATTCTCTTTCTCATAAATCTCCCTTAATCAATTTTGTAAAATAACGAAATATTATTTTGCTCAAACAAATACCCAAATCGATATTATTTTTGACGCTTATCAGAAATATGTAACGCATAAACTTAGCTTATAAAATAGGCTTTTCATTATAAACTGGGTTCAAATATATAACAACTGATAATTATTATCAATAATTTCTATAAATCTCTCAGTTTATTTGTTTATTTTTAACTATCCTTGATTTTCCTTTTAGCCATTTTGCACAATGAAATTATCGATATTAAACTGTATTTGTGAGATATTTTTGAAATACTAATCCATGGTTTTGCATATTTTTTGCAGTGAGTAGTTATTGGTCTGAAAATTATGATGGTAAATCAAAGGAGGGAGTTAAATGAGCCGTTTGGAGATTTTTACGCCGGACAGAGCCACTCTTGTAATTGAAGACTTGTACAGAACTCTGGACAAAAGAATAGAGGCAAGCCTCCGGACTCTGTCCTGTAGAACATCGCAAGAGTATTTTATTGAGATGTGCCACGCACAGACCTGTGAAAATGTGTTCCCTGTCGTGTTGGATTGCTCCATCTAGCTAGATGATGACAACTGTTCTAATGGTACAGCCACTATGGACATCATCGACCTTATAGAGGAGACTGCCAAATCAATCTCAGAAACCGCAGACTGTGCTATTGGTTACGAAGTCTGCTATATGGTATATAAGACAGTTACTACTTGTCGATGACTTTGAAGAGTATATAAGCAAATGGCTGCAGCAACTGTGCTGACATGCGCCTGTTCCTTGTAGTTGCCCTCTGCCCTGCTCACGTAGACGTGCCTGGATATCTTGCCCTTGTTAGGGAGGAGCGCTATGCTGATGCAATAAGGCTCATAAGAAAGGATAATCCATTCCAACTACCTGTGGATTTTATCTGTGAGCATCCTTGCTGAAGAAAAATGTAGAAGAAATATGGTGGATGATGCTGTAAATATCAGAGTATTAAGCGTGTCGCAAAGAGATATGGCAGGAAAGGTTCCACCTCCTCCTTGTGCGCTATCTGACAGGCAAGAAGATTGTTGCTATCGGCGGAGGCCCATCAGGACTTTCTGCTCGCTACTACTTACAGCTTATGGGCCATCAGACAACTGTATATGAAATGTCTAAAGTTTGGCTAAGATGTTTAGATACGGTATTCACTACCGTCTGCCAAAGGATAGACTTGAGGAGGATACAGATGCTATCCTTGCTACAGGTGTAGAAGTAAAATACGGCCTAAACTTGAGTGTTGACCTCCTCTTACCTGACTTAAAGAAAGAATAACATGATGCAGTCTTATTACTATAGGTGTGTCACCGATAAGAAGCTTGATCTGAAAGGTGAAGATACGTTAAGTGCATGTTCTGCAGTTAAATCTTAGGAATGTGATAGTGAACAGTATGACGACCTTACAGGACAGGGAATGTAGCCATCATAGCAGTGGCGTAATGGCTATGGATGCGGTAAGAACAGCAGTCAGACTGGGTGCAAAGAAGGTTAGCTAGTCTCATAGACGTAGAATCGCTGATATGACCGCTCTTCCAGCCGAAATAGAAGGCGCTCTTGCTGAATGTGCTGAGATGGTTACACCTAAAAGGCTCCTTCAAGACTTGAATTGAAAATGGACATATTAAGAGTCTGGGTGACACCTCAGATGATATCTAAAATAAGTGACGAAGAGCCTCTGTAATCGCTACAGGTGAGCCTGATGAGTTCATTCATGGAGACTCTCGTAGCAATTGGTCAGAATATCGAGACCAGGGTACTATGAAATGACGAAGTACCTGCCAAAAGGGTAAAGATGTTCACGATGCTCTAACGGTGATTTAGGACTTCCGGAATATTTGCTAGGTGGAGACTGTGCTCAGGCCCTGCTACCGTAATCAAGGCCATTGCTTCCGCAAAGGTTATGGCTGCGAATATCGACGAGTTCTTAGGCTATACATGACATTACCTGCTGATGTAGATATCCTCTCTGCCAAGGTAGAGCATACGGCCTTTGGTAGAGTTGAACTACGGAGCGTGAAGCCTGACAGGCAAGTATGACTTTAATGGTGTAGAGAATTGTATGAACAAAAGGAAGCCTGCCAGAATCAGGTCGTTGTCTCAGATGTGACCACTTTGGCTTTGGATTATTCAAAGGAGGTCGTGAGAATATATGGTAAAATTTAACAATAGATGGAAGAAGCGCTAAAGCCTGAGGAACTTCCATAATGGATGCGTACTTATAGTGCTGGAGTTCTGTCCTCACCTTGTTTCTAAAGGAAATCAATGAAGCATGCTTTCGTCGTCTGTGAGTTGAAATAGAGGGCAAGGATAAGTTCAGTTACGCCTGCAACAACAAGGTTGGAAGAAGGTGATGGTAGTATACCAACAGCCCTAAGGTTAGACTTTGCAAGACGTAGGACAGTACAGATGATACTTTCACAGTGATGACTGACAAGTGCGCAACCTGCAAGAAGCCGCAACTGTTCACTCAGACTTGCAATACCTCAACATCACAGATACTCTATGAGGAGCGCCTTGAGGTTCAGGGGAATGGGATAAGACATTCCCACCTATAAGAGATTCTAAAAATGTCAAATGTAGCGCGCTGTGACAGGTATGTGATAAGATTGCAGACTCAAGTGTCTGACTTGAGAGGTACAGGTGCAAGGTCAACCATTAATCGTATCAGGCTAAGAAAGATTGCATGAGGCAGACTGTTCTCTTTGCGGTCAGTGTATAACCCACTCGTCCTGCAGGTGCACTCCAAAGAAAGAGACGATACCGAGGGAGTTCTTAAGAGCCATAGCAGATCCGAAGAAGGTAGTTGTAGTTCAGGTAGCCCCTGCTGCAAGAGCAGACTTGGGGTGAAGGTCTTGGACTTGACCTTAGTGAGACTACAGTTGGAAGAATCTTTGATTCACTTAGAAGAATAGGGTGCCGACTACGTATTTGATACCGCTTTTCTCTGCTGACCTTACCATAATGGAAGGAAGAGCGAGTTTACAGCCAGATTCTCAAACGGAGATGCTAAGGATAAGCCTATGTCTTACCTCCTGCTGTCCTAGGTTGGGTGCGTTTCTAAGAGTAACCACCCACACCACATGGCCAGCTTTCATCTGCTAAAAGTCACCAATGCAGATGTTTGGTCTCAGTTATGAAGACACATTTTGCCTAGGAAATCGGAGCAGATCCTGAGAATATATACTCAGTGGCAACTCATGCCTTGCTGTAGCTAAAAAGGCGAGCGCACATGGAATTCTTCAATGAGGAGTATGCAGGACACGATGACAGACTGTAGTGCTCACCTCAAGAGAGCTTTGTTAGAATGATTTAAGGCTTTCCACATCCTTCCTGAGACACTTGAAGATTCTGAGCCTGACCACCTCTTCCACGATGTAACAGGTGCAGGTATTATCTTTTGAGCTACGGCGGTGGTAGTTATGGGAGGTCTGCTCTTAGAACGAGCTTTACCACTCACTGATGGGTGAAAAACTGTCCTCCTGATGCTTTTTAAGGTGTAAGGGCAGAGTCACAGAAAACTGGTCTTACAGAGTCACCTTCAGCCTCAAAGATACTGATCTTGTAGGATAGCTGTGGTAAATGGTCTTGGCAACACAAGAAGGTCTTATAGAGGAAATAGATGCAGTACCAAGAAGCACGACTGCAGAGGTTATGGCTTGTCCGGGAGGCTGACGTAGTGGCGGTGGTGGCTAGCCCACATGACGGTGAGGAACTTGCTTTTTGCCAGAGGAAAGAATCTCTAGCTTCCTTGACAAGAACTCCAAAAATCTGCGCTATTCTCACGATAACCCTGATATCGAAGTCTCTCATGAGAACTACTTTTGCACACCCTAACTCACATAAGGCACACTATGTGCCTCATACAGACCATTTTGCCTGGGAGATGCAAAAGCGTCCTACAAGAGACAGAGATGGCTATATTGTTAGGGAAAGACATTTGATGTAATAATCGCTATGATGTGGGCGTCAAATGTCTTTGAAACCCATTGATACAGAGATTGCTAAAGCTTAGCTTTGATACAGACTATAAGTATTTTGAAAAGAGATTTATATGCGTTAAAATATTGTCCCATCTGCACTGTAACTATAGGCAGGTGGGACTTTATATGATGTAATAAATATGAAATAGAGTGTAATACTATTAAAGTGATTACTAGAAAATATAGCAAAACCTAATAACAAATGTATTCTTCTGAATTAATCCCTGTTATTAAGGATTTATTTTATTAGTACAAAGTTGAAGCTGACATCCTTTGGAGGATATCGGTATAGGTGTAAGAAACAGTCTTACCAACATCTTCCTCACTCGTCATTTAATTCAATCATGAACACGTGAGGATAAAACCTCTTTAATCACGCCCTCATTCACATCGAATCTGTGTCTGCCACGATTGGCTTTACCACTACTCTACCCTAATGGCACGGTATACCGCATTACGGACTGCCTTTACACTCAACTTTTTCCCATGATTAAGCCTCCCAACTATTAAGTTATCAACCTAACCCTGATATAATCAGGATATGAACATACATTTGTATACAAGCACGCTTGTACAACTGCCCCCTAATCATACCATGTTTGTAGGTAAAAGTCAAATTAAGCTCTTTACTCCTTCTCCTTTATCATATCCGGGAAGCTAAACACCGCGTCTTCTCCATCATCTTCGATGTTTATAGTGTAGGTCTGAGTCTCGTAACCATCCATTTTAAGAGTAATCTCAGTTCACCGTTACCTTTGTCATCTCGCAAGGTGCATCTCCTATTACCCTGCTGTCAGTGAAATGGTTGCCCCTACAGGCTTCCTAAAGAAAATATTCTTTTGTGCTGTCAGTTCTTACCTTTATTTCCTTACCCTCCCTCATCCTCTGTAGGAGTTTCAGAAATACCGGTCTCCTCAGAGTCATCACCAGTCTTTTCTACGTCTGTAGACGGCTCTGCCATTCCGTCATCCTTCTTCTCTTCCTCTGCCTTTTCCTTCTTCATGGCAAGAGCAATGCTCATCACAGTCTTAGGCTTTGATATAGTCACTACGCTTTCCCAGCCCACATAGCCATCCGCCTTGACCTTGACTAAATACTCGCCGTAGTTTAACTCAATCGTCTTACCTACATCCCGCCTCCTTACCGTCAATGCTTATAGAGGCACTACTCGGCGAGAGGCTAAAAGCCACCTTCGAGGTCTTAGTCATTTCAGCTGTATAGCCCGAGAGCCTTAGTACCTCCGTCTGGTCTCTTTTTATATCTACAACCTTATTTACCGTAAGATTGTCTTTCTTTAGAATGACCTTATACTGCCCTTCTTTAAGGACGTACTTTATATTTTCATGATATCATCAAATACATCGTAGCCTATTTCAATGCTTCCACCAAGAAAATCGTCATAGTCAGCAAACTCAAGTACCCGATGCCCTTGTCACACTTAAAGGAGAAGATTTTTCTCCAAGTCCTCTGACTTCCAGGATATCCTTCGTTGTGTCTATATTCTAAGACTGACATTATCATTACCACTTATTACTGTAAGCCCTGCATCATACATAAAAGTTGGTCTCTCCAATTGTCATCTTGAGAGAACCTCATCTATCTGGAGGTTCTTATCTCCCTGATAGTCCCAAGCCTCTTTGTTAACCGCTACCTTACTAAGCATACCTGTGTCTTCATTTACTTCGATATTAGTAATACTCCCAAGAGGAAGCTCAGGCATCACAAGCTCTCTGTCATTCTTGCTTTTGGACTGAGGTCGCCAAATCATAAGAATAACTGGTCTCTCTCATTTCACTCACAAGGTAGACGCTCTATCTTGTTATTTCACCCTGTCTATACCCCCTTAGCACAGCCACAGTCCCGTCTCTGTGTCTCTTTCGTGACAGTCGCAGGAGATACCTCTACTACCTCATTTGGCTTAGGGCTTATTGGTGGTCTTTTATTCTTAGCATTTATAATGGTGTTGATTCCTACAAATACTCCGAGTCCGGTTAAGCATAATATGATGATTATGGGCAATAATCGGCTACTCTTCATTCCTCCTCACCTCCAAAAAGCAGACTTTTCCCTTGTGTTTAGCTCTGGCTTCTCTCATAACAAGCTCCAAAAGCTCTCAAGCGTGCCCCCTATAAGAGCTCCCTTTGGTATGCCTGCATCCATAAGGTCTTTACCGTTGATATTTAGCTCGCTGATACTGGTGCAATAGCCGTTGTCAATGACGGTCTGATACAGGTCTTTATTGTCTTTAAGCCCTTTTGCTCTTCTCATTTCCAAAAGGAGAGGCATCATCTATATCCCTGCCTCCTTAATCGTTCTCCTCATATCGGTTTCAGTATTCTCACCTCTCTAAGCGAGAGCTCTAGGAGCTTTTTCACTGTATTTATGGTGTCATTGTCTCAGCTTTAAGCGCTAGAAGCTTTTGGCAGTCTTATTAGCCCCCAAGCCCTCTAAGAAGATGGCTAGTCTTATCTGATATAACTCTTCTTTTCAGGAAATGAAGCCCTGCTGAGTGCCTTGGTCGAAGCGGATATCTCACTATTTTTCAAAAAGCATTGCTACTTCAGGAGCAATGACTGAGAAGATACCTGTCTCATACACAAGAGCTATGTACTCAGGATTACCCTGATAGGAGCAGCTTCTCAAGTTCTTTCATATCCTTTCTACACTTACCTTGGCAATGTTTGGGGAAAGCTCTTTTATAGCGTCAAATGTCTCATCAGCTATCTTAAAGTTTAGCTGACCTGCAAATCTATGGCACGAAGCATCCTGAGTGCATCCTCAGAGAATCTCTCACAAGCATCTCCCACAGCCCGTATGACACTGTCCTCAAGGTCTCTTTCACCGTCAAACTCATCTATAAGTCCTCTTTTCACTGTATGCCATAGCATTTATAGTGAAATCCGTCTCCTAAGTCTCCGTCAAAGAAGATGTAAAGGCAACCCCTGTCGGGATGCCTTCCATCTGTGTAATCTCCGTCGAGCCTAAAGGTAGTGACCTCAAAGCCCTCTTTTTCTATGACTACAGTCACTGTTCCATGCTGTAAGCCCGTGTCTATGGTAGCACTAAAGAGCTCTTAACCTCCCTCGGCTTTTGCAGAAGTGGTTATATCCCAGTCCTCAGGACTTCTCTTTAGTATGGAGTCCCTCACACAGTCGCCGACTGCATAGGCTTCAAAGTCTGCTTTTTCAAGTCTTGATATTATTTGTTTTACCTTTGTGGTAATGTAATATGCATTCATGCCTTTCCCCAATAAACTAGCTTTTTAGCAGGCTTACCACAGCAGATACATTTTCCTTCTGAATTGCCGTCTTCAAAAGGTATACATCTTGCTGTAGCTGAAGTATCTTCCTTAATCTTGTCTTCACATTCTCTGTTCTCACACCAATGCGCCTTTACAAAGCCCGGTTTATTAGCAATAGTCTCCTTAAATTCATCATAGGTATCAGCACTATAGGTATGGCTGTCTCTATGTGCTCTTGCCCTTTCAAGCATGTTCTTCTGAATATCCTCAAGGATAGCACTAAGCTTTGCCTCAAGTTCATCAAGCGAAACTTCAAGCTTCTCGTGATTGTCTCTTCTTACCACTACGCATTTATTTGCCTCTATATCCTTAGGGCCAATCTCCACTCTCACAGGGATACCACGCATTCCTGGTCAGCAACTTAAAGCCGGTGTCTTGTCGCTGTCGTCAAGTTTAACTCTAAAGTCTGCGACAGCCTTCCCTTAAGCCTCATTTGCCTTCTCAAGCACACCTTCCTTGTTCTGCATGATAGGAACTATCATCACCTGTGTAGGCGCAATCCTTGGAGGAAGCACGAGACCGTTGTCATCACCGTGAACCATGATAAGAGCACCTATCATTCTGGTACTTACTCCCCAAGAAGTCTGGTGGCCGTATTTGATAGTATTGTCCTTATCTGTAAATGTAACATCATAAGCCCTTGCAAATCCATCACCGAAGTTGTGGCTTGTACCTGACTGAAGAGCCTTGCCATCGTGCATCATAGCCTCTATAGTGTAGGTAGATACTGCACCGGCAAACTTCTCCTTCTCGGTCTTTTGTCCCTTGATCACAGGGATAGCAAGCTCCTTCTCAAAGAAGTCAACATAGACATTTAGCATCTGGATAGTTCTCTCCTGAGCCTCTTCCTCTGTAGCGATGAGCAGTATGTCCTTCCCTGCCAGAGGAATTCTCTGGTACGAAGAAATGGCCTGGTCTCCTTTTTCCCATCTTACAACTGAGCACCACTGGTTATAAACCTTAGGCAAGTCTCTGTATGAGCGGATATCCTTTGAATAAAAATCACAGAATAAGGTCTCTGAGGTAGGACGCACACAAAGTCGTTCCTGAAGCTCTTCAGAGCCGCTAGTAGTTACCCAAGCAGACTTTCAGGAGCAAAGCCCTCAACATGGTCTTTTTCTTTATTTATAAGACTTTCGGGAATCAAAAGTGGCATACATACATTTTTCTACACCTGTCTCCTTGAACTTTTATCAAGGGTTTTCTGTATATTCTCCCATATACCAAATCCATAAGGCTTGAGAACTACAAAGCCCTTCACGCTTGAATAATCTGCAAGCTCAGCCTTTTTAACAACATCGGTGTACCACTGAGCGAAATTCCGTTCATAGAAGTAATTTCTTCTACCATTTTCTTTATCTTTTGCCATTTTCTTCCCTCTTTCTATACATTTTATTTCTCAAATACTTAACTTTTCACAGGTGAATCAAGTTAAATTTAATTGACCTTGCCCTGAAAAGCAAATATTTACAGTTGTTTCCTGACTTTATAATTTTAATACAGAGCCCCTCATTTTGTCAAACTCTCCCGAAATATTGACACTTATCTACTTACTCGTTATAATTGAGGATGATAAGTGATAATTATATCTTCACATACCTAATTAATATTACAATACCTTAAAAGACCTAGTAAAGGGGTTAAGATGAATGAATATGTAATCAGAGTGACAGGCCCTCGTTGGCGAAGTTTCATAAGTGGAGCTAAAAATGCTGCACTTGGTATTTTAGTCAGCTGCCATTATGTGTAACGAGCCGGTTAAGATAGAGAATCTTCCTTATGTTAGTGATATACAGGTGCTTCTTAGTGCCATCGAAGAAATAGGAGCCATTGTTGAAAGAATAGATAATCATACCGTTAGATAAATGGTGGAACCATCTACTAACTTCTGTGTAGATAATGAGTTTATCAGAAAGATAAGGGCTTCCTACTATCTTCTCGGCGCTCTTCTTGGCAAGAACAAGGACGCCAAGGTAGCCTTTTCCGGTGGTCGAATATAGAAGCCGTCCCATAGACCAGCATATCAAGGGGCCTTTGAGGCACTCGGGTGCAGAGATTGATATCGCTACAGCCTTATTGCTGTAAGAGCTGATGAGTTGATTGAAACCACATTTACTTTTGATGTATCGCGGTAGTGCTACTATTAATACTCAGTAGCTTGCTACCACCTCGTTAGGGGCAAGACCATAATGGAAAAATGTGCTAAGGAGCCTCATGTCGTCAGATGTAGCCAACTTCTTAAACAGTATGGGTGCCGACATAAAGGGTGCAGGTACTGATGTAATCAGAATAGTTGGAGTTGAGAAGCTCGATGGAAGTGAATATTCTATTATACCTGATATGATAGAGGCAGAACTTTACGATGGCGGTCGCAGTACACAACAAAGGGTGATGTCCTTAAAGAACCTGATTCCAAACATGATGAAGCAATTACTGCAAACTGCTTGAAATGGGTGCTGAAATACGAATTTGATGATTCTATCAGAGTCTGTGCCAAAGAGAGACTGACCCATACTCATGTAAAGACTCTTCCATATCCTGGTTTCCCTACAGATATGCAGCCTCAGATAACTACTCTTTTGGCTCTTGCCAATGGAACCAGTGTGGTTACTGAGAGTATATTTGAGAACCGTTTCAAGTTCACAGATGAGCTTACAAAAATGGGTGCTACCATCAAAGTAGAGGGAAATAATGCCATTATAGATGGTGTCGAGAAGCTTCCAGGCGCAAAGCTTAGTTCTCCTGACCTAAGAGCCGGAGCAGCCTTGTGATAGCAGGCCTTTGTTCTGAGGAAGTAGCGAGGTTGACCAGATAGAGTATATCGAGAGGGCTACGAGCATTTTGAAGAAAAGCTAAAAGAACTTGGCGCCGACATTGCTAAAATCCCTGTAGATGATGAAAAAGCCCTGATGAAATTCAAATTATGGTTGATAGTATAAAAGTGATGGAAATCTGTATTGATATTTCCATCACTTTTTCTTATTTTTGAAAGCTTTCTTTCCAGTTCTCTACTTTTATACTCCATATTATCACCTCATTTTTTAGGAAAATTCTAAAGTCAACTTTTAGATTATCCTAAAAACAGAGTATGTCAATCCTATCTAACCTCTAATCGCTATACAGTCAAGGCTAAGAATTAACAAAAATTTATCGTAATATATCGTTTTTCCCATAATATGCCATTTAGTTTATCATTATAATAGTCAATAATCGTATGACCTCCTTATCTTTGACAAATACTTCCCACTGACATAAAAGCCTCATTTTTCACTATACTATTACTACCATGCGACCCTGGGGGAGATAGCGGTGCCCTGTACCTACAATCCGCTCTAGTAGGGGTGATATTTTGTCTGAGGGGCAGTTCTTGCAGAGCCGCCCTAGGCGGAGGATGTTGAAGTCTTGGTCTTACGCAATGAGAGCTTGTGAACCGTGTCAGGTTGGGGAAACAAAGCAGCACTAAGCAAAATCTTCTATGTGCCGTAAGGGAGTCTGGGCTGAGTTCTTCACTTAGGTACCGTCTGTGAAGCTGTTTTCGAAGCAAAATGCATGGCTGCCCTGAGCCCTCTAAAGAACTCACTCATCATCTCTGCACACTCATCTTCAAGTGTTCTCTTGTTACCTCCGCCTTATGGTTGAATCTGTCCTCCTCAAGGAGATTAAATATAGAGCCTGCACAGCCTGCCTTCTTATTCATTGCCCCTATGACAACCCTTTTCACTCTAGACTGCACTATGGCTCCTGCGCACATCTGGCAGGGCTCAAGAGTTACGTAGAGAGTACATTCCTCAAGCCTCCAATCGCCTATTTTTTGCAGGCTTTTTATTGCCATCATTTCTGCGTGTGCAAGCGAGGTATGGTCAGTATTTCTCCTGTTATATCCCCTTGCAATAATCTTATCATTAAGAACTATAACACAGCCAATAGGCACCTCCTCCAGTTTTTCTGCCTTTTTAGCCTGCTTTATAGCCTGTCTCATCCATTTCTCATCAGTAGTCATTTTTACCTCTTCTATCTTCTGCTTTTGTCGCATCCCCCATAGCGAATCGATGGGAATATGATAATATTCATTAAACCACAATTATATCCACTTTCGGCATATTGCCAAAAATCACATTATTTCGATTTATATATTGACTATTGTCCAAATATCGGCTAATGTTTAAACATATCATTTTTTGAATGGATTGCACGTAGCAAAGCTTTCGCGGTCCTGTATCAATCACCATTATAATAAGGATAGGGATTTTAATGAAAATTGCAATAATATCAGACAGTAATGCTGGAATTTCTCAGAAAGAAGCAAAAGGAAAATGGGGATGTTCGTACAGCCATCCCCGTTTTTATATAAATGACAAGCTTGAGCTTGCAGGGGTTACAATGACTGAGGAGCAGTTCTACACAGCCCTTCAGGATGATAACATCGACGTAAAGACCCTCAATGCCTACTCTTGGAGACGATGACGGATACCGGGATGAGCTTCTTAAGACTCACGATGAGGTCGTATTTGATACCCCATATCAAGCGGGCTCTCAAGCACCCTACTCAACTGCTCGCCATGTTTTGCAGAAGACTATGACGGCAGGGTTCAGGTGGTAGATAACAGAAGGGTATCTGTAACCCAGTACTGCTCCATAGTTGACGCACTTGAGCTTGCAAAAATGGGTAAGAATGCAAAGGAAATCAAGGAATATCTTGAAAAGACTGCAGACCGCTCATCCATCTATCTTTCACTTGATACCCTTAAGTATCTAAAAAAAGGTGGACGCATCACTCCTGCCGCTGCTGCCATCGGAACTCTGCTTAACTTAAAGCCTGTTCTTCAGATTCAGGGAGATAAGTTAGATGCTTACGCAAAATGCAGAGGTAAGGCACAGGCTAAGAAGACCATGTTAGATGCCATTAGAAAGGATATGGAAGGCCGTTTTAAGGATGCAGCCATAAAGAAAAATCTTCATCTTTTAATTGCCTACGGGGCTTATCTTGATGATGCTTTAGAATGGAAAAAAGAAGTCGAGGAAGCCTTTCCCAGCTATGAGATTGAAATGCAGCTGCTCACTTTCAGTTGCCTGCCACATTGGCCCCGGAGTGCTTGCCATTGCCTTAGCAGAGGGACTTGATACTTCATTACTATAATGTGGGCTAAAAGCCATCTTTAAGGCACCACTGATATCCCGTCTCAAAAGATGTGCTAATTGAAAGAAAAAATATACTAGGACTATACAGAGGCTGCCACATACAGAATAAACTTAGATTCATAGATATTTCCACTGGGAAACACTCCCATGTATGAGAGTTTATCTGATGGCAGCCCCTGTAATAACTTGTCAAGGACTTTCTAATCATTTTTATCACTTTTTTGATGTTTTTCACCCTCCATCGCTCTAAACATGATGCGTTTTAATTTGTCTTGCATGGTTTTCGTTGCATTTTTATTAAAATGTACAACAAACTCATATGTTACTTTCCCAATCTTCTTTATGGTCTTTGTTCCTGTATTTTGTTCATTTTTATTTTCGTACATATCTATTTCCCTCCTGTTTATTGCAAATCAAAAAGACGATAGAGTTTTTATTTCTACCGCCTTTGCTTTAAAGCTCATATAACTGTCTCATCTGTTATCTGTATATTAAATTTTCAAATTCTTATTGTTTAACATTCCCACAAACATTGTATGATACATATCCTTAGATGATTCTTCTATCTTTGGTAATACTTGATATTTTATTTCCTGCATCCTTTGATGATGCTCCACAAAGATAAAAAGGCTTCATTTTTCTGTCCCATAGTCTATTGCAATATACCCTATCGTGATACCTTTTGCCTGCAATCTTCATTTTTAAGTTGATGTTAGGGTAATCTCTTCTAAAATCGTTTTAGGATATTTTTGTAAGCATATCCTTGTTTTTCACATTGTCGCTAAAGACTATAATTTCAACATTGTCTTTGCAGCTCTTAATAATTCTAAGGTTTTCAAGCCCTATATAGTTATCTATTACATAAATGCTTTTCTTTGCTGACTTATATATTTTTGTATAGGCAACATCTGCTTCAATCTTATCTCCATTCATCAAAAAGGAAAATGCTTGTAAGTGTCCGGATCTATAAAATTATCCATAACCTTTTTCAAATCTTCTTTTGTAGCCATTTGCGACTTTATTTTCATCTATATCCTTTGTATTTTCATTTGTCTGTACTGCTATTTGCACTAATTCTTTTGAGCTAATAAAATCTTGATTTTTCGATTATAAAGTCTTTCATCTGCTTTAAACATACGTATTAAAGCCTTTACTTTTGCTTAACAGCAAGTTCTCCTTTTAATACGGTCATAAGCATATAGATTCCCTGTTCTGTAAAAGGCATAAGGCATATATCTTCTACCACCTGAACCTTCATCTGATTTTGAGGTCAAAAATTTTTGACCTCAAAAATTCTATTCATCTTTTGTAAGTTGAAATCTAAAAATCTTCATCAAATTTTTCTATGTTATTCTTGACTTGCTGATTAAATGTTTTTTTGTTTCATATCCATATATTTCAGCAAGTTCAAAAATCAAGCATAACCTTTTGATTTCTTATATAGTAAATCTTACTTTTCATTGTAGTTTCATCTATCACTACAATTTCTCTGTTTTTCTTCACTATGAAAATAAAACCTCCAACATTATCTAAATATCTTTCCCAATTCTCTACACAGTGCGTAACTATTTGGATAAGTCTTATATTCTCCGTAAAAGAAAAAGGGATATTTTTCTATCTCCCCTTTCTCCTGAAGATACTTTTTCATGCTCTGTTATCTTCCAATAGGCTCTGTAGACTTCTTCACTTACGGCTACGGCTTTCCTTTGACATAGAGGTAATATTCTCTTTTCATCTATTGTGCATTTCTCCTTTTCATTTCTCTGTTTTGTTTTTCTCTGAGGGAATAAAAAGAGGACTTCTACACTTTGGCGTAAAAAGTCCTCTCGGCTCAAAAACTAATGTTTTATTGTTTTTCTATTTAGCTGTTTTTAATAACAAGATATTGCTATAGAAAAGCATTTCTGAATTTAGGAAAGGTGAAATAATTTGATTGATTGTAATATTGCATCTTATCATTTCCATTATTATCCCTCCTCCAATTTTCATCTATAAAAATTCTAAATAATCCCTGCTTTTTCAAAAATGCTTCTTCAATAATTTCTTGAAATCACTGCTCCAATCAATCCGCAAATAGCTATTAAAATAAGCATCATTACTGTAGTCATAGGAGAAACAATTTTTAGTTAATGTACCTAAATATTCGCTCCCAAACATTTTTTCATAAGATTTAAGTGTTTGATCTGCATAAAAAAGAAATGGTACATACATTCCACCAAAGCCGGCAAGAACACAAAATATCATATATCCAATTGTTAATCCTTTATAATTGCCAACCCCTTTTGTTCTTGCAATCAACATAGCTATAATCCCGGCAAATATGCAACTAATGATATATGGTGGATAAAAACCTATAATGCTTGTAAGTACACAAAATAATAAAATCATCCATGGATTTTTTGTTTTTACCGGTACTAAGAAATAGGCAATTGCTCCAATAATTGACCATATCGGAACTACTAATAGCATTGTGTATGGCGATATGAACAGAAAAGATAACACTCTATATAAAACCTGTGAGCATAACACCATTAGTGCTGTAATAATTAAATCTTTTAATTTGAAATTTCTTTTTTTCTTCCATAATTATTCTCCTTGTTTTTCAAATATTTTTTTATTTTCATAATGATGATAGCTAGATAAAATACCATCATTATTACTAGCAATAACATATCAAGCATACGAAATTTGACTTCTGTATAACTAGTTTTTTTACACGAAAACTCCAAGTCCTCGTGTCTCAACAGATGCCGACAACTCAGTTGCAGTACATAACATTCGCATTAACATAGGAATCAACATCATTTCATAAACTTTAAAAAGGATGTTTTAAAAATCCAAGGAAAGAAATATCAATCCCTCTCGTCTTAATTCCCTGCTTTATACAAGTAATATCCTGTTTTAGAGTAGGGAAAAATCTTAATATAACAGCTAGTGGAATGTTTATATAATATGGGATTTTTCATATTTTGCAAGGAAGCTAATACTTCAGATATTTCACTTGTTCTAATCATATTTATAGCTGCAAGTGTCAATGTTATAAAACATAGGACAAAAATAGTGTATTGTAGTTGAAATAAATAATGGACTTATTTCCGCTACCATAAACAACACTCATATATAAAGCTAAAAAAATTTAAAACAAGTTTTGTATATGCCGCTTATCATTCCATATGCAAATACTGACAAAAAAAGTAGAACCTCGTACTTTTTTTACCAGTCAAAGTAAATACTAAAAATCCCTATAATTAAAACTTGTAACAACTTAATTCTTGGATCATATCTTATTCCATTTTGTTTACAAGATTTGCTCATTCTTCATATCCCTCGCTCTGCAGTAAAAATCTTTTTTATTGTTTCAAACTCACCACTTTTCTTTAAATTGATCCTTTTGCTAACAGTATTATTCTCTATAAAAACTGCTTTAGTTGCTACTCTACTTAAAAACTCTAAATCATGAGAAATAACAAAAATCAGTATTCCTTTTTTACGAAGAGTATTAATTGCTTCAGATACGATTTTCATATTCTCATAATCAAGTCCCACTGGTTGGCTCATCAAAAATCATAATTTTTTTATTTGAAGCTATTGCAGCCGCAATAGTAACTCGCTGCTTTTTGCCCTCCTGATAAACTTTTGCGGATGTCTATTTCTGAATGATGAAATATTCAATAAATTCATCGCATCTTCTATTTTTCTCATCATTTTTGCTTAATACTCTTAATACTATTCATAGAACTGAGCATTAACTCAGAAACAACAGAATCGGAGTACAGTTGATAATCTGCATCTTGCATTACAAAATATACACTTTTATATAAGTTCTTTTGCTTTTGTATATTTACTATCAATAAAAAAATTGTCCACTTCTTGCTTTTTAGTAATCCTGACATTATTTTTACCCTAATGTCGTTTTTGCCGTTTCCATTGTGTCCAACTATAGCTACTGTTTCACCAAAATTCCTTCTAAATTACAATTACTTAAAAACAGAATGATTGACATCATAGGAAAAAGATAAATTTTCCACTTTTAAAATCTGCATTTTGCTTGTTAACAATAAGATTATCCTTTAGTTCATATTTAATATTACTTAACTTAAATGTTCGAAGTTTATATGCTCTAATATCTGAATCATTCAAGTTATCAATATCATTTTTCTTTAATTCTCTATCAATTTTTTTCCATCTTTCATTATCAAGCATTTATCTACCAAGTTTTTAAGTAGAATAATCTATGCTCTGAAACAATTACTGTATATCCCTGTTTCTTGAGCCTTTCCATCATTTTTCTTTAAGTTAAGAATTGAATGAATATCTAAATTTGCAGATGGCTCATCAAAAACATAAATCTTTGGATTCAAAGCTTTTTGCAGCTATAATCGCTATCTTTCTGTTTTTTTCACCACTAGATAAAGAAAAACATATCCCTATCCATAAGACTTTTCTGCTTCAAAATCGTGAAATGCACAATTCACTCTATCTATCATTTCATCTCTATCTATTCCATAATTTTTCAAGAGCAAATGCCACTTCTTTGGTACTATTAGTTGTAAAAAAATTGACTTCGTGGATTTTTGAAATATAGAAGCAATATTTTTACCCATTTCTCCGGGAGTGATCGTTTTTATATCACTTCCTAACACTTTCACTGTCCCAGTTAAAACCCCTTCAAAGAAATGTGGAATTAAGCCGTTTTATCAATCTTGTAATAGTTGTTTTTCCCTGAACCAGATTGACCAGTAAGCAAAATAAATTCTCCTTCTTTAACTTTGAAATTTATATTACTAAGACTCCTTTCTGTTTGTGTTCCCATAACTGAAACTTACATTATCAAAACTCAATAACTATATCTCCCATTTTCATCACCTATATTTTCCAACCAATAGATTTTTTTCTAATTTCAATGAAATGTTTATATACTCCATCTTGACTAATTAGTTCCTTATGGTTTCCTTGTTGCACAATTTTCCCTTTATCAATGACAATAATTTGATCTGCTCCTCTTACCGTAGATAATCTATGTGCAATGCTAATGAGAGTTTTATTTTTTGTTAACTCATTAATTGCACTAATTAACATATGCTCGTTTTCAGGATCTACACTTGAAGTTGCTTCATCAAGAATAATGATTGGAGCATCTTTAAGGATTGCTCTTGCAATAGATATTCTTTGCTTTTTCTCCTCCTGATAGCGTTGAACCGCCCTCACCAACAACAGTGTCATACCCATCACTAAGGCTTGTTATAAAATCGTGGCAACAAGCTTTCTTACAAGCATCAACCACCTCATAATGTGTTGCGTTTGGATTTCCAAATTTTATATTATTTTCAATCGTGTCATTGAAATAAATAAACCTTCTGAAATACCATACTGATATTTTTGTAATAGGCTTTCAGAGGTAAAGTCCTTAACATTATGTCCTCCAATAAATACTTCACCTTTATTAACATCCCAAAATCTTGCTATAATATTACAAAGAGTTGTCTTTCCGGAACCTGAAGCACCGACAATAGCCAAACTGCTATTCGACTTTATCTGCAAATTTATATTCTTCAAAATCTCTTTTCCCCATATCCAAAACAAACATCTTTCAATTCAATGTCATAGGAATTCAAGTCAATTTCTTTTCCGCCCTCATCAAGCGAAGGTATATCTGAAACATAGTCCAATCGATTAAGTTGTGTTGCGAGCATTCTGCTTAAAAATGCTCCATCATTAACCAACTCCAATTCCATAAAAATTAGAAAAGCAGATACTATAAACATAAGAGTATATGAAAGTGGAATCAGAGATTTCATATATAGAATTATTGCAACAAACACCAATACACAGCTCGCAACTTTAAAAATCATTTCATATAGTTTCATTAAATAAGCTGAACCCTCAGTAACCTCAATATCAACTTTACATTTACTCATAAACGCTTTTTTTCAACTTTTATTTTTTTCCATCAGTTCCTTTTTTTCAAAAAGAACGAAGTACTGAAATTCCTCTAATATACTCAATTGCATCAGTAACAAGCATTTCTTGTGAGTCTTGCATGATAGGAGAATATTTTTTTCGGTTTTCTTTGCGATTAATTTAAGAACGCCCATACCAAAGATGATTGCAATTAAAGATACCATCCCTACCGGAAAACAAAAAGATCAATAACATGGTCGTCATACTAAAGGCATGAAAAACCTCCTACAATAAAGTTCATCGCAAGCATCGCCATACCCTCTAAGTCGGAAATAGTTGTTGTTAGAACCGCTTGGATTGTTCCTAAGTTTTTTCTGAAAAAAATATCCCCATTGGAGCTTTTTTTCAGTTTTTTTCCCCTATTTCAATCCTTTTTATCCTTAAAAATTTCATAACCCTGATGCACTTAATTTTTCTATCACAAAGATATTGAAAAATAAATCTGCCGAATATACTCACAACTACAATTGCTGTTGCCTGCATAATAATAGTCATATTCAACTGTTCAAGATTAATCATAATCAGTAAAACCGCCAACAACATCAAAGAAACGAAAAATGATTTTTAATCCACTAAATATAAGACCAAGGATTACATTTTTTTGATACTTTCCTGATATTTTTTTAATATTCGTTTTTACAATGCTAATCATTTACATCGCCTCCTTTTCATTATCTTGTCTGCCCACATAATTTTTTTCCACAGGAAGCATATACTCCATCTTTTTTACAAGGTTTTTCATGAGTTCCATTCTCTACAATTTCCCCATCTTTCATAACAAGGATTGTATCAGCATTTGTAATAGTAGAAAGCCTGTGAGCAACCACTATCAGAGTCTTTCCTTTAATAAGATTTAGTGATTGCACTTTGAATGAGATATTCATTTTTCTGGATCTGCAAATGCAGTTGCTTCATCTAAAATTATTACCTTAGATTGTTTTAACATTGCTCTTGCAATCGTAATTCTTTTGCCTTTCTCCACCGGACAAAGAACCTCCTGCATCACCGACCTTTTGTGTTATATCCATCTTTCAAGTTCCATAATAAAAGTCATGGCAAGATGCTGCTTTAGCCACCTCAATAACCTCATCATCACTTGCAGTTGGGTTTTCCCATTTTTATATTTTTCTTTTTATACTTGTATTAAACAAGAAAATTATCTTGAGCAACATAGCTTATCTCATTTGTTAGCTGTTCAAATGGAATTTCAGGTATTTTTCTTTCCACCATAATAGATACTTTCCATTGGACGGATCCCAAAAACCAGCCATAAGTTTTGCTATTGTAGATTTTTCCAGAACCGGAACTTCCTACCAATGCGGTTACTGTGTTTGGTTTTTAATTCAAAGTTGATATTTTTTAGCACAAGTTCCTTATCATATGCAAATGAAACATTTTCAAAACGATAAAGAGTGTCATCAAAGATTACCTTCTCTTTTTGGTCTTTTTAAGTTCCTCTTTTCGATAGAAATTCCTCATTACATCTAAACTTGCCTTAACCATGTTGAATTGCTCAGAGTATTTTCCGATTTTCATTAAATGTGCAATAAAACCAATAGGCAGTATAATGCACACAATAAAAGCTTGATAACGATATTTTTTTGAATTCATATACAGATATGCACCAATCGGCAAAGTTCCTAAAAAGTGTTGATGGCATAACTGCTTGAACAAATGCTGACCATAACCAACTTTGCTTCCACCAAGCAAGTGTACTATCATGAAAGAAGTTAATTGCGTTCGTAAATTTTTCATAAGAAGAAGCACTGTGGTTAAAAGCTTTTATAACCTCAATCCCATTAATATATTCAACCAAAGTACTATTCATATTATTTTGAGCTGTAGTATATGTTTTGCTTCTAAACTCATAATCCTTCATCATGCCTATATATCCAAGCATTCCTAAAGGAATTGTAAGTAACGAAGCCAACCCCATCCTATAGTCCAAAGCAAAAATCAAAACCAAAAATAAAAACAGGAGATACTATACTTGATGTTATCTCCGGCATAAAATGAGCCATTGAATCTTCCAGCTTAGACACTGTATCTACAATTAAATTTTTAAATTTACCTATAGGAGTATCTATCATTACACCCATAGGTACTCTTAGCATTTTTTTCAGCTACTAAACTTCGTATATTTTTTTAAAAATATGAAATGTTGCTTTGTGTGAGGTTATTGTTGAATATAAAGTAAAAATACCTTTTTAAAACTTGTCCGAACAAAGCTATAAGTGTTAAACACAATACAGTTCTAAATGACACTTCAGATTGATATTTTTTTCTATCAATTTTTGCTATTGCTAAAAAAAGGAATCATTCCAAACAGTTCCCCTATGGTCGCTAACAAAAATTGATTTGTATAATTGTTTTTTTCTCGCCATCAGCGTATTTAAGCAACTCTGAAATGACATTTTTATTGTTACTTTTCAAGAAAACACCCCCTCCAAACAGATGAGTCAATTAGTTATCGCTAACCCTTTTGATAAAAAAATTTCATCTGTTGTTTTTTTCTTCATTAAGCCTTGCCAACCATAATATTGAAAAACAACAATGCTTCTAATATATTCGCTAACATTATCATGCGGTATATCATGAAGAATACACTCGCATAGAGATGTAATATAGCCTTTTGTAATGACATGAACTTCAAACTCTTTAATCTCTGTGATAATTTGCTCTTGTTTAGCGTTGAAAAGAATAAGCTTCATATTTTTTTAGCTGTATATCTTTCAGTAATATCCTCAATAAAGTTTTTCTACTTACGACCCCTTTGCTACACGCAAAAATCAGCTTAAAGTTATCAAAATGTGCATACATATAATCAACAAATAGCATTGTTTCTAAAGAATAAATTTTCTATAATTGCTTCATCATCGACTAAATCAGAGTCTATCCTAATAGTTTTTTTGTTCGCTCTTTTTTTCAACATCAGAAACAATATCTAATGTGTAATTATATTCCTCTTCAATTAGAGCAAAAAAATAATGCTTCCTTATTTTTTTGAAATGACGATAAATAGCTCCTGTAGTTACTTTTTGCTAATTTAGCAATTTCAGCTACCTGTGCATTTTCAAATCCTTTGCTTAAAAATTCCCCTTTAGCACATTCTAAAAATTCTATTTTTTTGTTATATCAGAGCAATAAGACATCTAACTTTCACCTCTCATTTTTTTATTTTTTGATAATCTAATTATCTTTAATAATTAGATTATCACTTTTTCGATTTTTGTCAATATATCACCACTCCTATAAATTATCGTCTGAACCCTTTACAAGTATCCCAACCCTTTTCAAAACCCTTAGCTTCTCCTGCTTCTTCTGTTCTCGCCTTGCCTTATACCTTTCCTCATATTTCTGTTGTTTTGCCGTATGCTTTCCACTTTCTCCTAATCTCTCAATAAAAAGAATTAAGAAGTGCATATTTCACTAAAATAGTGATTAGCGTTCTTCTTAATTCTATTACTCCATTTAATACATAGCCACAGCTAAACAAAGTGGATGCCTAAAGCATATGACACCCGCTTCATATAATTTTACTCTAATTTTTTTCAGCTTTTCTTACACAGCCATCTCATATATCTTCTTTATATCAGCTTCAGCAAGTGTCCTAAGACGGCCTATACTCCTGCTGTGATTAAAGGTACATTCTCTTACTATGTCTGCTATTTCTTCCTCAGATGGCTTGTGTCCCAAAAGCTCGGTAAGGGTTAAAGGCATTCCGATAGCCTTAAAGAACTCCTCTGTCTTTGCTATGGCACTAAGCGCTATCTCTTTGTCATCTCCTGATAGTCCGAAGACTTTTGCTCCATAGTCAGCAAATCTTGCTATATCAGTCTCCAATACATATCTTGCCCAGCTTCCCCATACAGCGGTAAGCGTAGCTCCGTGAGTAGAGTCGTAGACAGCTGAGATAGCCATTCCAAGCTGGTGGTTAGACCAGTCACCATCTGCGCCAAGTCCTGTAAGTCCTATATGAGATATACTTCCTGACCACATGATTTCGCTCATTGCCTCGTAGTCTGTAGGATTCTTATATCCTATAACACCGTATTTAATTATATTTCTCATAAGGCCCTAGGGCTATCTCATCTGTCAGGTGATTGCCCCTTGTATCTGTAAAGAATCTCTCGGAGGTATGCATATATATCTGCAGCTCCTGCGCCTATCTGCCATTTTTGGAAGAGTCATGGTCAGCTCAGGATTCATAATGGCAAACTTCGGCCTGTTGAAGTCAGTTGATATTCCCCTCTTAGTAGGCTTATCCGCTTCGTCATTGGTTATTACTGCTGAATTGCTGGTTTCACTTCCTGCTGCAGATATGGTAAGTACGCTTCCTATGTTAAGGCTTCTTTCTACCTTTGCTTTGCCTAGCCAGTAGTCCCATACATCTATATCAGGAGAAGCTATTCCGTGAGCTGCGGCCTTTGCTGTATCAAGTACGCTTCCGCCACCTATGGCCAGTATAAAGTCAGTCTTATATTCAAGTCCTGCCTTTATTATCTCCCTTACCTTAGAAAGGAGTGGATTTGGCACTACGCCGCCTATAGAGAGATATTCTATTTTGTTATCAGCCAGATTCTTCTCTACCTTGCTTAGAAGACCGTTTTTGATAACAGAATTACCTCCATATACTATTAAAACCCTTGTTCCGCCACATTCCTTTACAAGCTCGGCAGTCCTGCCCTCAGTGTCCTTGCCAAAGACTATCTTTGTTGGCGAATAATACTCAAAAATTTAACATAATCTTCTCCTTTCCAAATACTGTTAACATAGTTTTTCATACGCCTACATTCTACCACTTCCCCGATTATTTTTTCCATAACATATAAAATAATGGTAAAAAGAGCCCGCCTTTTTACTTTTTAGCTTGATTTTCCTTTGAAAATAGCTTAACATTATAAGTTGCAGACGTTAACATAAACTGAAAGGAAGTAGAATATATGAAATTTAGTGAAATGCCTTATAAAAGGGCTGATATCGAGGAAGCTAAGGCTGACTTTTGCGAAGCTTATGGAAGACTTTGATAATGCTAAGTCAGGAGAAGAGCAGTTTGAAGTACATAAACAGTATTATAAGACTGTAAACCGTATATATACGCAGATGACACTTGCTGGAGATCCGTCACTCAATAGATGTGACAGATGAGTTCTACAGCAAGGAAAAATGATTACTATGATGAGAACGGTCCTGTGCTTCAGTCATTACTCGTTGAATACGGCAAGAAGCTCTACAACTCAGAGTATAGAAGCTCTTAGAGAGCAAGATAGGAAAGGTTGCCTTTTAAGAACCTGGAGTTAGCTAGTGAAGTCTGTCGACGACAGGATAGTGCCTCTTATGCAGGAGGAGAATGCCTTAAAGAGTCAGCTATGACAAGCTCCTTGCTACTGCCAAGATAGACTGGAACGGTGAGACACTCAATCTTTCACTTATGGCTCCATATCTCAACAATTGCGATAGGAAGATTCGAGTAGAGGCATGGAAAAAATATACCGACTTCTTTACCAACCACAAAGAAGAGCTTGACGACATCTATGACCAGCTTTAGAAGAACAGAACAGCACAGGCTGAAAAAGCTTGGCTATGACAACTTCATTCAGCTTGGCTACTATAGAATGAACCGTAACTGCTATGGCAGAGAGGATGTTAAGCGCTTTAGAGAGCAGGTTAAGCGTGACTTTGTGCCATTTGCGGAGAAATTACACGACAGACGTAGAATGAGACTCCGCCTTGATAAGCTTCATTTTGAGGATGAGGGCGTGTACTTTAACAACGGAAACCCTGCACCTATCGGTACTCCTGATGATATCCTTGCTGCAGGAAGAAAGATGTATAATGAGCTTTCACCTGAAACAGCTAAGTTCATCAACTTTATGTGTGATAATGAGCTTTTTGATGTGCTTGGAAGAAAGACCAAGCAGACAGGCGGATATATGACCTATCTTCCTGATTATAAGTCTCCCTTTTATATTTGCCAACTTCAACGGAACCGCTGATGATGCAGATGTAATGACTCATGAGTGTGGACATGCCTTCCAGGGCTTCTGTATGGTGGATGATCCTATCATTGAGCACAGCGAAATAACCATGGAGACAGCCGAGACACATTCGATGTCTATGGAATTCTTTACCGAGCCTTGGATGGAGCTTTTCTTCGGCAAGAGAAAGCAGGACTATATAGATATGCACCTCGAGTCCGCCGCACTCTTCATTCCTTACGGAACCATGGTTGATGAATTCCGGTGATATCGCTTACACCAATCCGGGACTTTCTCCAAAGCAGCTGTAATGAGATGTGGAGAGAGCTTGAGATGCAGTACAAGCCTCATCTTGACTACTCAGGAAACGAGTACTACAGTGCAGGTGGTTTCTGGCAGAAGCAGCGTCATATATACGATTCACCATTCTACTACATCGACTACGTACTGGCACAGACCAATGCTTTCCAGTACAAGGTAATGATGGATAATGACTATAAGGTCTGCATGGCAGAGCTATCTCAAGCTTTGTAACCTTGGTGCGAAGGACTTCTTTACAGGGCTTTTGGCTCAGGTTGGACTTAAGAGCCCATTTGAAGATGGCACTCTTAAAGAGGTAGTGGGCAAATTGCAGAGTGCACTGAAGCTATAATGAAACATAAGTACAATTATACCGAGAGGGAGGTGAGCTAATGCATAGCTTTTTAAGAACCGTAGGATTTTCAAATATCACTCAAGAAAGGAACTAGACAAGGTGCTTGGGCTGGTCATGACTCACCCAACCCTTGATAAACACGCATTTTCATCGGATGACAGCCACCACAAGATTATAGAAAGAAGTCTTGATTTCTCTGAAAGAATGGGAATTACACTCGTGCGAGTATGATGATGAAAGGATTCTTCCACCTGGAACATTATTTCCCATACCTCATTGGGAAGAAGTCAGGTGGTTATCAGGAAGTATCCATATTTAAGAGGGTGGATACTGATGCTTATACAGGTATGTGTGATGATTTGCGTTTTGGCTCTTCTATCATATTTTACCTGCAAAACTCAGTAGATTATCTCTCGTCAAAGGAAGAATCGTGTAAGGAAATGCCTCTTACTCTCTCCGGCCTCTCTACGTCAGGAAAGATTCTCCTGCCTATACTAAGGACTGCTGAACATGTGAGAGCACAGGCCGCAGATTCCGAACAGCACGTAAGCCTTTTGCAGGCAGCCAGAGAGGGTGATGAGAATGCAATCAACGCCCTTACTTTATTGGACTTTGACACTTATTCTATGATTACAAGACGAATACAGAATGAGGATGTCTACAGTATAGTTGAGACCAGCTTCATACCGTTTGGTTCTGAGTCCGACAACTATACCATACTTGGTATAATAAAAGAGGTAATTCCGCATACCAATACCCTGACAGGTGAGAAGTCAACTGAAATGCTCCTAGACTGTAACGGGCTTGACTTTTATGTAGCTATCAATGACGAGGATTTGCTTGGAGAGCCTCAGATTGGCAGAAGATTTAGAGGGCAGGTGTGGCTGCAGGGAAAAGTGGAATTTGGAAAGAATAAAGTATAGAATTGAGAGGATGGATTAACAAATGAATAACGAAAACAATCAGGAAAATAACCTCGACCCGTTTGGCAGGGATAACGAGAGAAGTTCCTTTTCGGGGAAACTTGGCTACGTGCTTGCTGTAGCAGGCTCTGCCGTAGGTCTTGGTAATATATGGCGTTTCCCTTATCTTGCAGCTAAGTACGGTGGAGGTATCTTCCTCCTTGTATATCTTATCCTTATGCTTACATTTGGATATGTGCTTATTGTATCTGAGACTACCCTCGGAAGGCTTACCAGAAAGAGCCCTGTAGGCGCATTTAATGCCTTTGGCAAGTCCCTTCCTTTTAAGATAGGCTGCTGGATAAATGCCGTCATTCCTATGCTCATCATCCCTTACTACAGCGTAATCGGCGGTTGGGTATTTAAGTATTTATTTGAGTATCTTCGCGGAAGTACTGACGCTCTTGCTGAAGACAGCTATTTTACAGGCTTTATTACAGCAGGTGCAAGTGTGGAAGTCTGGTTTCTTATCTTCACACTTGTGGTACTTCTTATAATTGTTGCAGGTGTTGAACATGGTATAGAGAAAGTTTCAAAGATGATGATGCCTGTACTCGTCATCCTTGCAATCATAGTTTCAATCTATTCAGTAACAAGACCGGGAGCCTTTGAGGGTGTGAAATACTTCCTCATCCCTAACTTTGACAATTTCTCCTGGATGACCATAGTTGCCGCAATGGGGCAGATGTTTTACTCCCTTTCGATAGCAATGGGTATTCTATATACATATGGCTCATATATGAAGAAGGATGTAGACATAGAGCAGTCTACCTCTCAGATAGAGGTTTTTGATACAGCTATTGCCTTCCTTGCAGGCCTTATGATAATACCTGCGGTATTCTCCTTCTTTAACGGAGATCCTGAGAAGCTAAAAGCAGGCCCTTCGCTTATGTTCATTACCCTTCCTAAGGTATTTGCAAGCATGGGAATGGGAAGAATCATCGGTGTAGTATTCTTCCTCCTCGTACTTCTTGCAGCCCTTACAAGCGCTATTTCACTTGCTGAGTCCTGTGTATCTACCTTAGAGGATCAGCTTGGCTGGAAGCGTAATATAGCGAGCGTGGTCATAGGTATCGTCATTGTGATACTTGGCTCATTCTCAGCACTCGGCTTTGGTATGCTGGACTTTGTACAGATACTTGGAATGTCAATCCTCGACTTCTTCGACTTCCTCACAAACTCACTTATGATGCCTATTGCCGCCCTCTCCACCTGTATTCTCATAGTATATGTAGTTGGAGTGGATAAGATAGTTGAAGAGGTGGAAACATCATCTAAATTTAAGCGTAAAGGCATTTACAAGTTCTTTATCAAATACCTCGCACCTATCTGTATACTTATAATCCTCATAAGCTCGATTGCAAGCGTATTTGGACTGATTAAATTCTAGCTTAATGATGTTACTTCATAGGCATAAGAAATATATGTTAATTGTGTAAAATTAGCAGATTACAAATAATATTAACTCCCCCCTTGGCTTGGGAATTGCAAAAAGGCTGTCACCCTAAGAATAAACCATTCTTAGAGTGGCAGCCACTTTTTATATGCTCCACCCTATACTCTTCCTACAAGCTTTTTGATGAGGTTACAATCCCCTTAGTTCGTCTTTTTCTTAACCTTTTCTCCTGATATATCTATCCTCTGGCAATAATGTATTTTCTTATTCATAAAGAATTTCCATAATACAAGGTTAGCCATTATCATGACCGCTATCCCGATTAGCTGTAACCCCAGGGTTTTAAGCCAAAATATATGTATCCAGCCTAATACTGCAAATACAAAGAGACTCATAAAAAACATCAATAAATTATTTCCTGCACTCGCCGCATCTGATTCATAAGAAAATGGCAGCACCCAGGCACTGATGCGTATTATAAAACCGGTTACGAAGATAAATGACAGATAGGCAATTATCACATCGGGTATAATACAAAAGCCATAAACTCCTAACAGAAGGGCTGACAGAGCCACAAAAATAGGTGTCAGATAGCGAAATAATACCACCTTAACTCCGGCTCTTATACATTTACTTAGATTCTCAATTGGAAGAATCTGATAGAACATTATGCTTTCCGGATTTTCAGTCTGTCCTATAATCATATATATAGATGCAGAAGTCAGTCCTGTAAAATAAAAGCAGAGCAAGTCCCCATCTTCCTTGTCTGAGATTTTCTATAAAGCCTGTAAATCCTTTTTCCCCTGTAATCTGTGGCAGAACCATTATTATAGGCAGAATAAACACATTGGCAAGCTGTGGGTAGAGCTTAAGCTTCATATCCCTGTTTCTTGATACCTGTATCAGCACCAGCTTCATAAATGCATTTTCCTGTTCGTCCTTTGAAAGGAGTTTACACATAAGCTTTGAAAATGGTGAAAGTGATTTATTTTCCTTGGCTGTTTCCGTAAGCTTATCAAGCTCTCCTTCAAACTCCGGCATTACCTTTTTCTTATAAAAGCACCCTCAAGCAAGATAACTGCAGGCACTGTGATTCCTGCCAGTACATATATGTACCATTGACCACCCACACCAAATAAGCTTTCAAGTACAGCGGAAAACCAAGCTGATGGCAGCAAAAAATAAAATGGCGAAAATGTAATCTGTCCCTTTGAGAAGCCTGCTATACTTATGACTCTTGGCACAATCTGATATGAGAGTATTATCGCTATTGTCATAAATATCTGAAAGCCACTTAATATGTCCTTTAGCTTCTCCCCTGAAAATACCTTAAGAAGAAGATAGTAGATGACTCCCGCCAGGTGAAGGCAAACGACAACAATCACAATCGAAACTAAGGTAAAAACCAAACCATATAGGATTCCCTTAGAAATAAAGCCGACAACTACAGACGGCAGCATCATTGAGGCAGCTATAGTTCCTATATAGTAGGCTATATGTATGTTTTTTGCCGTACTTATCTCATTTTTCCCAATAGGCAGTGCCCCGTAAAATGACTTTTCTGTAGTATCTAGGAGTACGGCTGAATACTCACTGATATAGACAGAAAACAACATGAATATAAGCATGGCAAAGCTGATTGTATTAGCTCCAAACATATTTGGCATCACCTGCATAGAAGCGATAAATATTCCTAAACCCATATAAACCAGACAGGTAAGAATCATAGATTTTTTCGGCTCTTTCCCTATCTTCTTCCCATTATTTTGCAGAGCCGGAGACACCCTTCTGCTATCCATAATGAGCTTAAGCCTTAGCATTTCCCTAATATGGCTATAGTTTAGGTCCTTACTTAAAAACGGCTTTACGCATTTATCCACCAGCTTTAGCACAAAGGGTTCACTATTTTTCATCTTCAATAGTCTCACCTCCGGTCAGTGTGTCTACAAACTTGGCTGCAAGGTCGTGTCCCTTTGTAAATCCTGTAAGGTCATTGAAAATATCCTCCATACTGCTGCCCCTGCTATTGTTTTTCAGCTCTTCAACTGTAGAGTCTGCAATCACAGCCCCGTCCTTAAGGAGGATAACCCTGCTGCTCATCTGCTCCACCACTTCCATAATATGGGAGGAATAAAATATAGTCTTACCCTGCTTGGTAAGTGTCTTAAGCACCTCCTTAAACACAGCCACGCTATTGGTATCCATACTGTTAGCTGGCTCATCCAGGAAGAGGATGTCAGGATTGTGTATAAGACTTCCTATGATGGCTATTTTTTGCTTCATACCCTTGGAATAGCCTGAGATACGGGTGGTAAGTGCATCATTTATCTGAAATATCTCCCGCTAACTCCTGCATCCCTGCCTCTCAGTTGCTTTTTCAGCTCATAGACAGAGGATAAGAAGGAGATATATTCTTCTCCTGTAAGGCTCTCATAGAGGGATAGAATCTCGGAACATAGCCTATCTTCCCCTTGTAGCTAACCAAGTCTTCTTCGATATTTTTGCCAAATACCCTCTATGGTACCTGTGTAGCCACCAAGGATTCCAAGCATCAGCTTGACAGTTGTGGACTTGCTGCCTGTTTGGCCCTATGTAGCTGATAAGCTCTCCCTTCCTCGCGACAAAGCTAACATCGTGGAGAACGTGATGCTCTCCAAAACTCTTATTCACATTCTGTAAGTCTAAGTACCTCTTCCATGTAATTACCTCCTATAGCTGTTCTAGATTGATGATACCTATAATTGTTAATTATTATATGATAATTTCTAATGTTTTCTTTTCACATTTTGTCTGCATTTCCACTTGACTAAGTTCTCCGAAATAGCTTTATCATAAGAATTGTTAGTGATAGAAACCAGTTGCAGAAGTGAAACCCCCAGAGTTGCTGCTCTGGGGTTCTTACTATTTTTGACGGGTTAGTCTTCCGTTTGGGCTAGTTGCCGTTCTCGTCACTGTTTAGCCACTTTCGGTAAAACATAAAACTCACTGATATTCGCCGTAACAGCAACTCGCGATAGAAATTATTATCTCCAGTTGGCTCACCTCCCTTCTGATGCCAGATTGAAGGGCGACAACATAAAAATTATATCGATTACTGTTCCTTTTACAATTAATCCTGCCATCTATTTACTTAACTTCATCTACAATTCTTCTCCACAGCCTTCTCACAGAAGTAGTATCAGCATCAATAACCCACATCTGCATATTTTTCATAGAGTGGGCGCTGCTCATAGAGGTCTCTAATGTCTGGCCTTCCTTTAGGGCTACTCCCTCTATCCTTTAGATTGCCAAGCCTTTTTCTCACCTTTTCGTAAGGAGTTTGAGATAGACTACAGTAGATATTTCCTTTTGCGTGAGCTGATGCATTTTTGCAGTAGACTGCACTTCCACCTGTGGAGATAACTGATTTCTACAGTTTAGGCCTGCATTTATCTCATCTTCCACCTGAAGAAAGCCTTCTGTGCCCTTTTTTCAGCATAATCTCAGAAAGCGCCTTGCTTGTTTTTCCTGTATAACTGTGTCGCTGTCTACAAATCTATATCCCATCACCTTGGCAAGGGACAACTCCTACTGTACTCTTCCCTGCTCCAGCATGCCATAAGTGGGTTATATTGTTTTTCATAATTAGTATTACTCCCTAAACATTTATTATTTTAATATTTATAGCTTGACTAATTTTTGTATTTCCCTACTCGCTTAACCACATCAAGGCTGTCTTTATTCCTTTCCACCACCAGCTTTCCTGTCTAGCTCTTTACTTTTTAATTGAATATCCAAAGGAGCCAAGTTCTTTCCCAAGCTCATAGTATCTTCCATAGGGAATAAGCAATAAGGTCTGCGCTCTTTTAGGTTGAACCTTCCCGTCTCATCCATATATCTTCCCATCCACTCTTACATTTACCACATCTGCTATAAAGAGGCTGTGGCTTCCAAGCTCCATTACCTGCCTTAGCTTACACTCAATATTCACAGGGCTTTCAGCTATGGCTACAGCCTTTACTTTTTCAGACTCAAGCTTGGTTAGCTTCATTTTCTTGAACTTATCCACATTTCTACCAGACGTTACTCCACAATAGTCAGTAGCCCTTGTAAGTGCTTTTGGTTGTGAGATTGACTACAAACTCTCCCTGTCTCCTTTATGATGTCATAAGAATACCTCTCAGGTCTGATGGAGACCGATAGCATAGGTGGATTGGTACATATAGTTCCTGCCCAGGCTAAGGTGATGATATTGCTTCTTCCCTCTTTGTCAGTGAGGCTTACCATAACTGCAGGCAGGGGATAGAGCATATTTCCTGCTTTCCAGGATATCTTCTCATTCTCTTCGTTTTTGCCACCTTATCCTGCTTTTTGTATTTTTATTATAATTTTCTTTTTATCATATACTTCTCTTTATGATGCTGCTGTACTTTTTTCTTCATACAGCTACCGGCTTTTTTATAGCCCCAACATCCATATAATTGCAGGTTCAAGGTGCTCGCGCCAGTATTTCCAGTCATGAACTCCACTACTTTCCTCATAAGTAAAGGCTACACCTTCCCTTGATAAAAAGTCTCTGAACTCGCGGTTTTGTTCAATCAGGAAATCCTCTGTCCCACAGCTCATATAAATAGGCGGGATTTCTCTACCTTCTTCTTTAAGCCTCTTCACAAGGTACTCAGGATTGACCTCGCTGTTATCAAGTCCGGCCAGTTCTCCAAATATTCTGGAATAAGTATCATAATCCGCCATTTCATACTTCATCCCCGGCTCCAAGCCTTTTATATTGTTTATTATAAGTCCTGATGAAAGTCCAAATGCACCTCCGAACTGTTCAGGAAAGGAAAGAGCAGTATGTATGGCACCAAAGCCTCCCATTGAAAGACCACCAACAAATACATCTTCCTTTTTATTTGATAAGCCAAAGGTCTTATGCACATAGTTCACTAAATCACGGCCAATGAAATCCGCATAATTGTCGCCCATTCCCTTTGAATTTACATAAAAACTATTCTCTCCGGATGGCAATACTATTGCAATGTTGTATTTTGATGCCATTTCTTCTGCAAGCCCTCTATGTGCCCAGTCTAAGGAACTGCCAAAAAACCCATGCAGAAGATACAGGGTTTTCATCTCTCTCTCATAATTTTTTTATTCCCTTCTATTGACATCTTCATACCGTCATTGGGTAAAATCAAAGAAAAGGTTGTTGACCTGAGCAGGTTCTGCAAAAATAAGTAACTTGTAAATATGCCATTTTATACCTCCATATTGTATATGCTTTAAGCTTTTATTTATTAAAAACAGCCTTAAATGATAAGTCCGTTTTCAATGTCTGGTTTTATCATCTAAGGCATTGCTAAATAATATAGATATTAGAACTATGCATCTTACCTCTGCAAATCATTCTTAATCTGAGTTGTAGATATCTCAGGTGTTCTAGGCAGGTAGACCACTTCGCAGTATTCCTTTAGGAAATCGAACTTTCCCTTCCAGTCGTCTCCCATAACAAAGGTGTCCACCTTGTAGAGCTTCACATCCTCTAGCTTCTGCTCCCAGCTCTCCTCAGGAATCACTAGGTCAACATAGCGGATAGACTCAACCAGCTGCTTTCTCTGCTCATAAGAGAAAGTAGCATTTTTTCTGCTTTTCATTCCAGTTGAACTCATCTGTAGATATGGCAACTATGAGGTAATCCCCGTACTCCTTTGCCCTCCTTAATAGGTTTACGTGGCCGTAGTGCAACAAATCAAAAGTCCCATAAGTAATTACTCTTTTCACTCTTTTACCTCCGTAAGCTTCTTAACTGCTTCATACAGCCTCTTGCCTGAATTTCTGTCGTTTTGAACAAAAGAAGCTCTCATATCTGTTTTTGTATTCTTCTTTGATTTTTGCAGTCATTTTCAATATAGCTACACAGCACTTCAGTAAGCTCATCAGCCGAGGTGCAGATGTCTCCAAAGCCTATCTTTTCATAGTCAAAATTGGTTATTCTCCAGTAAGGAAGCACAGGATCGTGGAAATATACCACAGGCTTTCTCATATAGGCAAAGTCATACTGAACACTGCTATAATCCGTTACCATAAGGTTGCTTTGCTTCATTATGGTCACGTAGTCCATATCTTCTGTAGGGCTGAGTGCTCTACTACATCTGTAGTCTCAAAGTCAACTGTCTGAGCCTCAAACTTTGGGTGGAAGAAGAGTTTAATCTTGTACCCCCTTCTCCTTGCAGTTTCAAGCAATTTTTCGTCGGTGAGGACTTTGTTGTAGAGCATATAGAAGCTGCTGTCCTTAAACTTAGGGTTATACTCTGTCTTACCATTTGGTGAGGTCTTGCCTACAAGGGCAGGCCTCCAGGTAGGTGCTATCAGTATCTGATTTCTACTATCATCTATTAGATCATCATACCTTGGATTACCGGAAGCTATGATTTGATCCTTCCTAAAACAGTTGTCTTCATTGGTATACAACTCTCTCTCGTAGTTAGAAGCTACCACCACCGCAGTAGAATTGCTTCCCATCTGAGCGTAAGATGAACTTCTTGTAATTGGATAACCATGGTACATCCTTATTATCTTAGGCTTTAGCAAATCCCTGAAATACACCAGATTTCTCACTCTTTAAAGCCAAGCTTGTGGAAAGGAGGTATATGAGTCATAAATATAACCTCAGCAAACAGTGCATAGAGGACACCCTCTTCACTTCCCGGCTCTATTACTTTGTAGCCTTCCTTTATAAGCCTTTCTCCGTCTTTGGATGATTTCTCAATGTAGAATACTTTTTCGATTCCATCATCTACTGTACTCGCATATCTAAGAGCATATTCTCCGTTGTCCCCCAGCCTTATAGCTCTTGTCATAGTATATCCAGATTCGCTTTTTTGAAAACTCACTGTATTTTATCAAAGTATGCCTTTCTCCACCTAAGGATACCGGTTAACATCTCCCTATCGTCTGATTCAGGCTTTGTTTCATTAAGCTTATTCTCGATATAGCTTATATATCTCTTCTCTGCTTCTTCCTTAGCCTTTTCATCGGCCTTAGTGACTGTTAGGGCTCTCCTTCCTTGCTATATACCCATTAAAATACCAGTATTTAGCCACATTTCCATTCTCAAGCTTACTCTGCCATACGTCTTCAAAGTAGAGGTTAAGCTCATACTCATCACCTGATATAAGTAAATGAAGGGATATCTCCTGCTTATTAGAATCAATAATTGGCACAAAAGCTTCATAGGCATCCCTTCTAAATATTTCCTTATCAAAGAAGGTAGTAATGGCTGCAAGCTCTGTAGTTCTCTTTACATCCACCTTTACTCTACCTTCTTCACTGCTTCGTACAAAATAAAAGTCACAATCATTCTTTGGCATATAGTCAGGGAGGCTGAATTTGATAAACAGCCCTTCTTTGCCCTCTTTATGTCTGTATTCCAAGGTATTAATCAGTGGACGTAACCCGCTTATCTCATTTACTATGCCGCCTTCTGAGCCTTTAATCCTTATTACTCCCTTGTTGTCAAGCTTTTTATACTCAAGCCTGACCTCTTTTTCAGGATATCTAAGCATTGCAAAGTATCTTCTAAGGTTTCTGTCAAGTTTAAGTGCATTGCCCTCATAAAGAGAATGTCATCACTTACAAAAGCCTCATACCTGCGCCCACTTCTGCAAGATATTCCTCTCTCTCCTCATCACTGTCAAATACAAAGCTACATACTCGTTTTTATTTTGAAAAGGAATCTGGTGCAACTTTAGGTATAAAAATCCAAACTGGGCTATTTTTAGACAGCTTACCATCCTTTATAAGGTTGTTTATAGTAGCCCTAGTAGTGGCAAAAATACTAGCTTTTGTTGTGGCTTTTGTCCCCATCTTAGCTGAGGCTTTCATCAAGTCCCCTGCCTGTAGTGTAGCTAAAGCTTACTTAATATAAGCCCCTTAGATGACTTTTTCCATATGTTTTTTGTGGCAAATAGCTCCGCCTACAATAAGCCATATCTTCATTGAATCTAATGTTATTATTTTTAATTACATAAGTTCTGCAAAGAGTTCCGATAAGAAGAGGTCCTCCCATCACTTCCTTCTTTACATCATACCTGTATATCTCCTTACTAATACTTCCAAAGTGATTAACAGGCTCGCCGTTTCTAGCAATTAACCTGCCTGTGGCATATCCTGTGTCTGGATTCTTCTTCAGCTCATCCCTTAATTCCTTAAAATAATCCTCAGCAAACACAATCTGTATCATAAAATGCCACAAACTCTTCCCTTGCCTTACTAAGCTTTCTGTTTATCTCATCAGGCTTTTAGATTAAGGTCTATCATTAGAATTTTAGAGTTCTCAAGTAATTTTCTTTTGTTATTTCCTTCTTCTTTTTCTATAAATGCTTTTTGAATAGGGTATAAGACCACCTTTTTAATGGCATCCAGTACTCCATCTATTTTCACTATAGAATCTCTCCCATCTGCACTCACAAAGCCTCAGGTCATAGCGCTTTGCACTTTCCGACCTTATAAGTGCAATTATCTCATCATTTGACAGTATTCCTACTATTTCTTTATGAGTTTTTAAGTAGTATATATCATAAATCATCCTAAATACCTAACCTCAAGAGGAATCTCATCTCCTAACGTATTATACTTCTCCCCGCTTCCGTCCCAGTTTTCATTAAGTAGAAATAGCTCTTCCGTGGTTACAATGTTATTTATAGAGTTGCTGATAATGTTTAAGATAACCGCTGTATTTTTCAAGTAACTTCCTAGAGAATCTAGTGTAGATATGTTCTCTCCCTTCATCTCCCACTCAATCCGCGGTGTTATAAAGCTTACCAACATTTACATACGTTATCAGATTGTTTTATCTTCTTCACTACAACAGGTTCAAAGCTATACATCGTCCCTATCTTTTCAGCCATAGTGCGAAGCTCCTTGTACCTAACTACTTCATCAGAGCTGATTTCATACAGCTTGTCAAGCATATTATCAAGGAAAATCTTTCTTGTTTGTTCCCTTGACGCAGACTTATTTATATACATCATGGCATCTGCGCTATTTACTATGCTGTCAAATTTGGCACCGTCCTCAATACTTTTCTTAACTGCATATCCCATAGACACAGAAGGCTTAACCGAGTCATACTCCTGTCTGTCAAGCTTTTTATTTATTCTGTCAACCAGAGGCGACTCATCCCTGCATCAGTATTGGTAAACAATATGGCAAACTCATCCCCGCCTATTCTTGCGACTATATCACTGTTTCTGCAGCAGCTGCTAAGAACAGAGGCTATCTTTACTATAAGTTCATCTCCCTTAGCGTGTCCAAAGACATCATTGGTTAGCTTTAGGCCATTGATATCAGCCATAAGATAACAGATTGGATAGCTTTCAGGTATTTGAATCATCTTGCTTGTAACTTCATTAAAATACTTCCTGTTTGCTACATTGGTCAGCTCATCATATCTTGACTTCTGAAGTATTTCATTTTCACGTACCTTTCTTATGCTGATATCTCTTGCAGACATGTAGATAAACTCATTGTTCGGAGTCTTGAGGTCTATCATAAACGCTTCGATATGTACATTGGTTAGATTCTTCGTCTCAATGCGCATTTCCTTCTTGATAGTTTCCCCCTCGGCAACTCTTGCAAACACCTCATCTATATCATCTTCTGTCCTATCATCTCCACTGCGCTTTAATTCCATAACAAAGTCAGAAAACTCCCTGCCTATTACCTCTTCACTGCTATGATATCCAAGCATCTTCATTCCAGACTTGTTGATATCAGCTATTTTATTGTCTTTAATAAGAAAAATAGCTTCTCCTGAATAATAGAACATGGTCTTAAAGTGTGCTTCATTTTCTTTTAGTTCATCTAACCTCTTTTTGAAGTTCAGCATTCATCGTTTTGAACTTCTCGTCACTTTTATACAGTTCAAAAACAAGATTGTTGCTTTTTTTGATAGCCTCTATAATCTTGTACACGGATATAGAAAATAAAGGGTATATAAACATAAGCGTAAATGCCGAGGTTGCTGCTGTCTTTATATCTTCCCTGATAGTAAGGTAAATCCCAATATTACTTATAAGTCCCGTAACAACAGCCATAACGTAAAAATCTACAACACGAAGCTTCTTCCCCTTCTTCTTTAGGTAATACAAATAACTTATTTCCATTATGTATGTACATAATACAGACAACCGGCACCATAGAATTATAAAGGTTCCTCATAATTCTTGCAAATATACTTGCAATTGCTGTAATTGTAACTGTTATAGGTCCATATATAACAGAAAGATTGAGGATGACCTCCCTTGCATCATAAATGATATCCGGCTCTGATAGGCCCTTGAACGATATTGTGCTGTCAATATATATAAGAAAAGCAAAAAAGCACCCTGTATAATCTGAGTCAATATCATTACTGAGGTCTTTTTGTACGAAGCTTCATTTCCGTAACCACCGGGAGTTCCCATTCCAAGGGCTGATTTTATACCTTTATTAAAGCTTATATACTCCTCCACGACTACTGAAACAAGTATTAGTACAAGTATTACACAGACCTTCGATATAAGTACAATCATCTGTTCCATAAGGCATCTCCATATTAAAGTATCTTTATAATGACGAGGGTGCCAAAATATTTGGCACCCGCATCATCATGTATTACTGTCTAGTCTGTGTTAAATATTTTCAACTTTTATAAGATTAGTACTTCCTGATACACCATTTGCAATTCCACCTGTGATTACAAGTTTATCGCCCTTGCATAATTGGAGAGTTTCCTCTGCTACCTTCTTTGCAGAATAGAAGAGAACGTCAGTTGACTCAAATCTCTCGCACATCTTAGGTATTACACCCCAAGAAAGAGCAAGCTTACGCCAAGTCTTCTCATCTGTGGTAAGGCCGATTATATCTACAGGTCCTCTAAACCTTGAAACCAGTCTTGCAGTCATACCTGAGATGGTGCAGGCAACAATGGCCTTTGCCTCAATGTCTATAGCCATACCGCAGGTAGCGTGTGAGATTGCATCAGGCTCATTTTTGATGATGAAGTCGCCACCGTAAAATCTCTTTCTATAGTTGATATTCTGCTCTGTGTTCTCTGCAATCTTAGACATAGCTTCAACGGCCTGAATAGGATAATGTCCTGCTGCTGTCTCACCGGATAGCATGATTGCAGAAGTTCCATCATACACTGCATTGGCCACGTCTGAAGCCTCTGCTCTTGTAGGACGTGGGTTATTGATCATAGACTCAAGCATCTCTGTTGCTGTAATAACCCTTCTTCCAAGAAGTCTGCACTTGGTTATAAGGTCTTTCTGGATAGCAGGAAGCCTCTCATAAGGAATCTCTACACCCATATCTCCTCTTGCAACCATGATACCGCTGCAAAGCTCACATATATCCTCAATGTTGTCATAGCCTGACTGATTCTCAATCTTTGCAATAAGGCTTATACCATTTCCACCGTTTGCATCAAGGAACTCATGAGACCGCCTCAGGTCTTTTTAACTGAAACAAAGGAGCAGGCAATAAAATCAAGGTCGTTATCTATGGCAAATAAAAGGTCTTCTTTATCCTTTTCAGATAAGTATTCCTGTTTGATGTGCTTACCGGGAAGCTATGCTCTTTTGTCTGAAAGATATACCTCCCGTAACTACATCACACTCAATTTCTACTGCTGTTGTCTTAACTACTCTAAGCTCAATCAGTCCGTTATTTACAAGGACTGTGTCACCTTTTCTAAGCTCTTTTGCAAGATTTTTATAACTTACGGAAACCTTAGTCTTGTCTCCGATTATGTCATCTGTGGTAAATGTAAACTTGTCACCCTCATAGAAGCTCCACCTGATGATCTTCAAATACACCGATTCTGTACTCAGGTCCTTTGGTATCAAGCATAATAGCAATAGGAATGTCTAGCTCTGCCCTTATCTTCTTTATTCTTTCCACTCTTGCCTTGTGCTCTTCGTGACTTCCGTGTGAGAAATTAAGTCTCGCAACGTTCATACCCGCCTTACAAAGTCCTCTTATCATCTCTTCGCTTTCTGCTAGCAGGACCGATGGTGCAAATAATCTTAGTCTTACGCATAAATCTCCTCACTTTCTTATCAAACATTTATATGAAGTACTGACACTGCAATTGTAAAATATACCGTCAGCGACACTGCATCCACTATGGTTGTAATCAAAGGGCTTGCCATAACTGCAGGGTCAAAGCCGACTTTTTCAGCAACCAGAGGGAGTACACAGCCGATAAATTTTGCAAATATAACAACTACAATAAAGGGTTGCACATATTACAAATGCTACCGGAAGAGCTAATTTATCTATACAGCAACATTTAATGAGTTAGCTCCTGCAAGCGTCACCCCACAGCACTGCAACTCTTATCTCTTTCCAAATGACCTTAAATATTTCACTGAATTCTATCTCTCCCAGGAAAGACCACGGATAACCGACACGCTGGCCTGTAGAGCCCGCAGTTTCCACCCGTATCCATAAGCATAGGGATGTAGGGCAGTAAGTATCACGAATGATGCGAGTGCATCTTCATAGCCCGTTATAATAGCTCCGGTAAAGGTAGCCGATATCATAAGGAAGAGCAGCCATGGCATCCTCTTCTTATAGGTCTCCCAGGTCGTCATCTTGTAATATGGTTTGTCTGATGGCAAAATAGCTGCCATCTTCTCAATATCCTCTGTTGCCTCTTCCTGAAGGATGTCTACTACGTCATCCACGGTGATTATACCAACCATTCGGTTTTCATTGTCTACCACAGGCATCGCGGTAAATCCGTACTTCTGTATGGTAAGAGCGGCCTCTTCCTGGTCAGTGTGAGTATTGATACTGATGACCTTGGTATTCATAATGTCGCCAATAAGTTCATCGGGTTCTCTTATAAGAAGGTATCTAAGCGCTACTGTTCCCTTTAGTACACGCTGGTTATCAACTACATAACAGATATTTACTGTTTCAGAGTCAAGCCCTCTTCGCTTTATCTTAAGTATGGCATCTTCAACTGTCATCATTTCTCTAAGGTCTATGAACTCGACAGTCATTATACTTCCCGCGCTATACTCCGGGTATCGCAGAAGGTGGTTTATATCTGCCCTGGTCTCAGGGCTTGCCTTTGCAAGAATCTTCTTTACTACGTTGGCAGGCATTTCCTCAAGAGGTCAGTCGCATCATCCGCCATAAGGTTATCAATAATATGTGATGCCTCAGTATCAGACATAGAAGCGATTATGTATTGCTGGTCGTCAAGTTCCAGTTCGGCAAATACATCAGCCAGCCATATCCTTTGGGAGTATTCTAAAGAGCTTTAATGAGTCCTCATCATCCATCTCATCCATGGCAAAGGCTATATCTACCACGTTCATATCTTCCATCTTTTTTCTGAGTGTTCTATAGTCCTTTTGCAAGAAGCAGTTTTTCAAGCTCTTCTCTGTAGTTCTCCTCTAATTTATCTTCCACGCCTGATTCCTCCTTCTTTTATTCATACTGTTGATAATACCCGTTACTTCATTCCATATACCACCACAGGATAAAGAAATCCGGCATCTGTATACATACTCGGATTTCACCCCTGTATCTATGATATCATTAGATGATAATTCCTTCAAGGTGGTCACATCTGTGCTCTGATAATCTCGGCTATATAACCGCTATAGAGCTTGATATACTTCTTGAATTCCTCATCCTGGTACTCAATTGTGATGTTTCTGTGCCTTGTAGTCTTTCTCTCACCATCAAGGCACATACAACCCTCTTCTGTCTCATAAGCTCCGCTTTTCTTGATTATCTTAGGGTTAATCATAACAACCATTTCATCACTGTTTTCAGGCTGAATGGCTATTACAGACTTTATTTACTCCCTATCATAGTTTGGCGGACATACCTACGCACTCATCTGAATAAGCCCTTAAGGTATCCTTCAAAGTCCCCACTACAGCCATATCATCCTTAGTCATAGAAGCTCTGATTTTGAGCCTTAAAAACTGATCCTTTACTAACTCTCTTACCATAATTCTCATCCTTTATATCTTAAATTTATCTAATCACTGATTCTACGTATACATCGGTCAAGAATCGAATTATCTCATAGATTTTCAAAACTGATTTTACAGCCTTTACAACATTGTCAACTGTAAAGCCGAATTCCTTAAAGAGTACATCAGCAGGGGCGGAAGCACCAAATCTGTCAAGGCAGACTGTCTTTCCGTCAAGTCCGACATACTTGCCCCAGCCAAACTCTGAGAGGGCTTCAACTGCTACTCTGGCTCTTACAGCCTTTGGAAGCACCTTTTCCTTATATTCAAGGGACTGCTTCTCAAAGATATCCATACAAGGCATGGATACAACTCTTACATCTATGCCTTCCTTAGCGAGGGCTTCCTTAGCTTCGATAGAAAGGCTAACCTCTGAACCGCTTGCAATGATGATTGCATCAGGAGTCTCCTTTTGAAGAATCTGCTACTACATAGCCTCCCTTAAGCGCTTCCTTTGAAGAGCCCGCAAGCTGTGGAAGATTCTGTCTTGTAAGTACAAGGGCTGTAGGTGTCTCTTTTGAAGTAACCGCACTATACCAGGCAGCTATTGTCTCAGTTGCATCAGCAGGGCGGAATACATTGAAATTAGGCATGGCTCTAAACTCAGCAAGCTGCTCTATAGGCTCGTGAGTAGGTCCGTCCTCTCCTACACCGATAGAATCGTGTGTAAGTATGAAGGTAAGTGGTATCTCCATAAGTGAGGCAAGTCGTGCCATAGGCTTCACATAGTCACTGAATACAAAGAAGGTGGATACATATGCCTTAAGTCCGTGAAGCACAAGACCATTGCCTATACCTGTCATTGCAAGTTCTCTTACACCAAAATGTACATTTCTTCCGGCATAATTCTCTGCAGAATAGTCTCCTGCGCCGTTAACATAGCTCTTGTTAGACGGAGCGAGGTCTGCTGAACCTCCAAACAGGGTAGGGAGCTTGGCTGAAAGCTTGTTAAGCACCTTTCCCGAAAGGTTTCTGGTTGCATCAGCCTTCTCCTCATAACTCCAGAAGTCTTCATCATCTAAGAGCTTACATGCTTTGGTTTCATCCTTATATTCATCCCAAAGAGTCTTCATCTCTGGGAATTTCTCACAATAATCCTTAAAGAGCTTATTCCACTCTTCTTCCTTCTTCGCTAAGTTCTCTGCCTTTGCCTTATAGTTCTCATATACCTCGTCAGGTACAAAGAAAGGCTCTTCACTTGGCCAGCCGAGAGTTTTTTTCATTGCAATAATATTATCGGCACCAAGTGGCGCTCCGTGAACATCTGCTGAACCTTCTTTTGGAGAACCAAAGCCTATTTTTGTATTTATCTTGATAAATGAAGGGCTTTCCTTATCCTCCTTAGCCTCTTCTATAGCCTTTCCGATTTCAGATATGTCATTGCCATCCTTTACTTCAAGCACCTTAAAGCCCATAGCCTTAAATCTGGCAGGTACATCCTCTGTAAAAGCGATGTCTGTATTTCCCTCAATAGATATCTTGTTTGAATCGTAAAGCACGATAAGCTTGTTTAGCTTAAGTGTACCTGCAAGTGAAAATGCCTCGTAATTGATACCTTCCATCATACAGCCATCACCACCGAGTACATAGGTGTAATGGTCAACTACAGGATAGCCTTCCTTGTTGAACTTAGCTGCAAGATGAGTCTCAGCCATAGCCATACCCACAGCCATAGCCATACCTGCACCAAGAGGACCTGTGGATGCTTCTACTCCTGTAGTAACCCCATACTCAGGATGTCCCGGTGTCTTAGAGCCCCACTGACGGAAATTCTTTAAGTCGTCAAGAGTAAGTCCATATCCAAAAAGATGGAGCAATGAGTAAAGAAGAGTAGAGCCATGTCCGCCTGAAAGTACGAATCTGTCTCTATTTTCCCAGCTAGGATTCTTTGGGTTGTGGTTCATGTGATTGGCCCAAAGCTCGTATCCTATCGCAGCCGCACCAAGAGGAAGTCCCGGATGTCCTGAATTCGCCTTCTGTACAGCATCTGCCGACAATACTCTGATTGCATTTACTGATAAGTTATCGATATTACTCATTTTGTCCTCCTAAATATTTTATTGTCTGTTTATTATTAATTCCTCAGCATAAGGCAGTGTCTTGATCCAGTCACAAAGCACGTGCCATTCATCAAGCTTATGAGCTTTTCTCGCATAGTAAATGTTCGAGAGGGTCTCATAGTTTAGGGTACAGGTTCTAAGCTGGTTGTAGCTTGAAGGAAGCATCTGGATAAGGTCATACCAGTAGGTCTTATCCTTTGATTCCACGTATTTCTTTCTTACCTCTTCCATATAGTCCACAAAGGAGAAAAAGTGTTTTCTTGATTCCTCTGTCATATGGTCAGTAGAAAAATCCGCTTCTTCAAATGCCTTAGAGTGAATCTTATGCATGGTACTTGTAGAGTTGGCTACTGTACCCACTTTGTAGGTATCATACTCCTTCCACCAGTAAAGTGGTGCGGTTATGTCAACCGACACAAATATCTGTCTGATAAACTTCCTGTGGTCAGGCCCTGCCTTAGCAAGCTTTGTAGCTAGGCCAAGGTCATTTTCGCCTAAAATGTAGTTATTGTTCTCATCATAATAGCTATCCGTTCTATCCCAGGAATTCATAGGGTTTCTAGCGCCCCTCATCGCATTCTCGAGGTTGAGAACGGAGGTTCTCTCAAGTTTTATCATAATCTTTTCACCTTTAATTTAATATTTTGACACTAAAATCCAGTATCAGTTTACCACATTTTTCTGCCCACTTATCAATAGTGAAACTAGATATATCAATAATCAGTTTCAGCGATTCTAAAATACTCTTTAGAAACATTCAACAATCGAATATTATACTTTTAACTCTTGTATCAGTTTATAATTTTGCAACAAAAAAACTGTTACATCAGAATGAGTATACACCAATAAGTTATCTGGTCCTACAGACCACCTATCAGGTATTTTTCTTTTGTAACAGTCCTTTTTTGTATTACTATTTTTGTATTACTTTTCTGTATCACCGGCATTTTCAGTAGTGTTTTCGACTACTTTATCTGTACTTTCATCCTTTACGGGATTCTCCGTGACAGCATTATCTGTTTTTATCTCCTCTGCCACAGCCACATCAGCCTTATTGTCATCAGTCTTGTTAGCTTCAGCTTTATCCGCCTTTTTCATCCTCAGGCTCAGGAAGTCCCTTTATCTCTCTGTACATCTTGATAAATTCCTTACCTGTGATAGTCTCCTTCTCAATGAGGTACTCTGCTATCTTCTCAAGTGCGTCTCTATTTTCCTTGATGATGTTCACAGCCCTGTCATAGTATTCTTTCATACGCCTTGCGACTTCCTCGTCTATCCTTGCCGCCGTCTCATCTGCACAGTTAAGCACTGCCCTTCCGTCAAGATAACGGTTCTCTATGGATTCAAGACCTACCATACCGAATTTGTCTGACATACCATACTGAGTAATCATAGAGCGAAGAATGGCTGTAGCCCGCTCAATATCATTGCTTGCGCCAGTCGTCACCGAGTTAAATACAACATCTTCAGCAGCTCTTCCTCCAAGGAAGGTAACAATATCTGTCTCCAGCTCCTCCTTACTCTGAAGGAATTTTTCCTCTTTAGGAAGCTGCATAGTATAGCCAAGCGAGCCCATTGTTCTAGGCACTATCGTTATCTTCTGTACAGGGTCTGCATTCTTCATAGATGCAGTTATAAGAGCATGTCCTACCTCATGGAAGGCAACTATACGCTTTTCTTCCTTGCCAAGTATCCTATCCTTCTTTTCTTTACCGGCTATAACAACTTCAACAGCTTCAAAAAGGTCAGCCTGTCCAACGCTCTTTCTTCCTGCCTTTACCGCCATAATGGCAGCTTCATTTATCATATTTGCAAGGTCTGAACCAACAGCCCCTGCTGTAGCCATCGCAATTGCATCCAAGTCTACCGTGTCATCCATAAGTACATCTTTGCTGTGTACCTTAAGTATAGCAATTCTTCCCTTAAGGTCAGGGCGGTCAACTATAACCCTTCTATCAAATCGTCCCGGGCGAAGAAGAGCCTTATCAAGCACGTCAGGACGGTTTGTCGCAGCAAGTATAACCACTCCCTTTGATTTGGCATCGAAGCCGTCCATCTCAGCAAGAAGCTGGTTCAACGTCTGCTCACGCTCGTCATTGCCGCCACCATACTTAGAATCCCTGCTCTTACCTATGGCATCTATCTCGTCTATAAATATGATACAAGGCGCCATACTGTGGGCCTGCTTAAATAAGTCTCTTACTCTTGAAGCACCTACACCTACGAACATTTCCACAAAGTCAGAGCCTGAAAGCGAGAAGAAAGGTACATTGGCCTCTCCCGCAACTGCTTTTGCAAGCAGAGTCTTACCGGTTCCCGGAGGTCCCTACAAGGAGGGCTCCCTTTAGGAAGTTTGGCTCCTATCTCAGCGTATTTTCTAGGATTGTGAAGGAAGTCAACCATTTCTCGAAGTGAGTCCTTGGCCTCGTCCTCACCTGCCACATCCGCAAAGGTTATGCCTGTACGCTTCTCAACATATACCTTAGCATTGCTTTTTCCTACTCCCATCATACCGCCTGCATTCTTTGAGAATGAACGGTAAAGGAGATACATAACCACCCAAATCCCCACAAGAGGAAGGATATAGATAGCAAAGAACTCAAGTATGCCCTGAGAAGCATCCGCCACAGGCGAGCTTACCTTCACATTTGCCTTAAGGAGCCTCTCTGCAAGGTCATTATCACCTATATAACCTGTATAATAAGTTGGTGCATATATATCATTGGCTGAGCCCTTAGGCGTGATTTCAATCTTGCCCTGCTTAAGCACAACCGACTCCACCTTGCCGTCATCTATCATCTTAACAAACTCATTGTAGGTTATCTCCTTGTTGATTCCCTGTTTTATAAGCTGCATTCCATAGATGAAGGTCAAAAATATAATAATTGTCGCTATAATGGTGATTATCCCGGCTTTTTTATTCATTCCTCCGCCCTGAGTTGTTATCACCAGGTTTTTTATTCTTATTCTCGTCCATTCAACTTCCTTTCCCTAACTCATTAACGCAATTTCATTGTATACAATTATATCTAAGTCGAGCTTTAATTGCAAGCAATACACAATTATTTCACTAATTCTTACCCCTGTTCTTCTCGTAGATAAGCCCAAGCCCCTTTATAAGCAGTGAATCATCCACTACTATCTTCTTCTTACAATACGGCACGACCAGTTTTGCAAGCCCTCCCGTTGCTATAGTCAGGAGTTCTCTTCCCATCTCTTCTTCTATTCGCTCTATCATACCGTCTATCATAGCTGCATTTCCATATATGGTACCGCTCTTCATGCTGTCTATGGTGTTGCTTCCTATCACCTTCTTTGGTGCTTCAAGGCTGATTCTTATAAGCTGTGAAGTGCCGCTTACAAGGGAATTAAGAGCTGTCACAACTCCCGGCATAATGGCACCGCCCATAAACTGCTTCTTTTCATTTACGTAACTAAAGGTTGTAGCAGTACCCATATCAATAATAATAAAAGGAGGCTTATACTCGTAAATGGCAGCAACTGCGCCTGCTATGAGGTCAGCACCAAGCTGTGCAGGGTTGTCTATCACTATGTTGATTCCGCTTTTTATCCCGGGCCCTACTATGAGGGGAAACTTCCCACATACCTTGTTTACAGCCTCCGCTATGGTATCTGTAAGCTGTGGAACTACTGAAGATATGATACTTCCTTCTACATCAGTGGGAGTTTTCCCATAGAGTTCAAAGAGATTCTTAAACATAATAGCATATTCAAGACTGGTTTTACCCAGGTTGGTGGCTAGCCTCTCTTCAAATATCAACTCTTTCCCACCAAGGCAGCCAAGAACAATGTTGCTGTTTCCCATGTCTACTGCAAATATCATAAGTCTCTCCAATACATAATAATGAGGACAGGAACGCTCCTTCCGGCACGAACCTGCCCCATAGATTTTGGGTTTAGTTTTCTTCTATAATGCTTTTTGCCTTGTCAGGGTCTCCTGATACTGAAAGGTAAACATAGTTTCCTTTGCGGATAACAAGAGCATTCTCAAGGCGTTTAAGCTCCTCAGGCACATAGTTCTTAAAGCTTGTCTTCTGAGTTTCAACTCTTTCCTTAAGCTTTGTCTCGATTTCCTTAGCTGTTTCTTCGTCACCCGCTTCAAATGCAGCTATCTCTTCTGATGTACCGCCTGAGCTTGATACATATATCTTCATAGCTTTTATCTTATCCTTTGGAAGCCCCGGATAAATGACATCAAGACTTTCTTTTTCTGCCTCAGCAAGCTTATCGTCATACTTTATTTCATTTAGAAGTCTGTCAGCTACCTTTGTTACATCAACAGCGCAGCCTGACTGCTCTTTGCTGAAGAAGCCGCAGTGCTTGCTGTATTGCTTGCCTTCTTTGCATTACCACTTCCACCACAGCCGTATAGTACAGTACTCGCTGTAAGAGTAACCACTGAAAGCGCGCCAACATTTTGATTCTGTTTGTTCTTTTTTCATCTTCTTAACCTCATTCTTAATAATTCATATTTACGATATAAGCAAGTATTCTCTTGCAATATTCCCTATTCATATGTATTCCGTCAGGAGTTACATCACTTGGAAGGTATCCTTTGTCGTTGGCTACGGCAGGAGAATTGTCCACATATGTCTCTCCGTTATCCTCAGCCATCTTTTTGATTACCTTATTAAACTTCTTCACATTCTTCATATTGAATATCTTATCTGACTTAGACTTCTTCTCAGTTACAGGTAAGATACCCTGAACTACGACCTCAGCATTTGGCTGGATTTTCTTGATTGCATCTATGGTCTTTTGATACTCATCTGCAAAGATATTGGTGTATGGCCATCCCAGTTCATTTATACCAAAGCAAATGTATACCTTTTTGTACTGCTTATCCTTTAAGGCATCAACTACGGTCACAGCCTTACCTGCTGCATTCTTTACAACCTTTTCTGTACGTGCATTCTTAACATTTAAGCCTCTTCCTGCAAAGAAGTCAGGGCTTGTAAGTCCTGCATTTATCTGAAGCCCCTGTGTCCTTGAGTCGCCGATAAAAACTGTATCCTTGTAGTAATCTTCCTCTGCTTCCTTAGACGCAGTAACAAGCTTTTTGATGTCATTCTTTTCTTTTTCTTTGGCAGCCTTCTTTTTATCGGTCTTAGAGGCTACAGTCTTAGTATCTTCTTTGCTTACATCACCGCTTGAAGCCTCCTCAGTCTCGCTCGAAGCTGTCTTACTATCAGAAGCAGTACTTGAGGATGAAGTCACATTTGTGGCTGTATTTACCGCAGAGCCTGTAGAAGCTACACTTTTTGTATTACTTCCACTATCTCCCATAAAAAGACTTATAAATCCATACGCTCCCATTATACCTGCAGCCATAATCGTAACAACAACTACAGCAACCAGGCCTCTGTTCTCGTTTCTTCTTTTTCTTCTATATGCATTTCTGTTGTTTCTGTATGAATTACCGCTCATTCCTACCTCATTTCAAATCACATTTTATCTGCAACAGCTAAGCACTTTTTATCACTCAGCAAAAATGAGTATAAGTTTGTCAATATCAATTGTCAAGCGTATTTCACTTAATTTTTGTTTTTAAGATTTTTGTAAAAATATAATTAACCATTTTTGATATATATTCGTAATCTTCTTTGTCTGCATTGGCTACAATACCTATAATCATTTCTTCTTTGGTGCTAGTGGCCTCGCTTAAAAGCTTACTTTTCTTAAGGCTTATGCCATAGCCGTTTGATGTAAGCCTATCCTTATATGAAGTGTCATCCTTTATCACCTCAGATATCTTGAGGAAGGTCCCATTTGAGGCAAAGTCATCAAATTTGGCCTTGTCTGCTATGATTACATTTATGTCGCCTGCGGCAATCTTTGCTACAAGTTTCTGGGTATTGGCAACTGCATTTGCCTCATGCCTGACTCATCAAGGTAGTAGCTGTCATCGATAAGAATCTCCTGCTTACCCTCTTTAAGCCCCAGTATATCCGCAAGTTGATTTTGAAGCTCATTAACCTTATTCTCATCCCAGTAGTCGTTTACTACAGCAACAGAAACGACAACATCTGCCTTTGGCGAAAGAACGGTGTACAAAAATGACGCAATAAAACCGATTACAATTATACCTATAATCACCTTATTTCTGTAATAGTCATTAAAATAAGCTAGCTTTTCCTTTCTGCTCATTTTCTTCCACTTTTCGCCTTCACTTTCTTCAGGATGGCGCCTGTAGATGTAGGCTTCTTCATCCAAAACACTGTTTTTCTTCATATCTACTCTTCTATAAGCTTGAACTTCTTAAGCATAGCCTCAAGCTTATCCTGGTTAATAGGCTTCCCGGCGTAAGCAGTACAGCCATTTTCAAATGCCTTGGTCACATGTCTCGTCTCGCTAAGGGCAGTAGTCATAACTATCTTAACTCTCTCATCCTCAGCAATACCGCTCTCTTCTTCTATCTTTCTGATAGTTTTAAGCGCCTGATGTCCGTCCATCTCGGGCATCATTATGTCCAAACAAATAAGATCATAAGGCTCACCGCACTCAATGGCCATCTTATACGCTTCAACAGCCTCTTTGCCGTCTACTGTTACATCACATTCCCCATATTTCTCAAAAAATCTAAGCATGAACTTCCTACTCATGAAATCATCCTCTGCTATAAGTACCTTCATTTTTACCTCCAAGAATAAATATTTGTATGTTAAGAAATAATGTGTACCTTTTGAAATTTTTATGTTATCATAATGATAGATTAGTGTCAAATGTGAAAGTGTGGTTTTTTAGTGAAATCCCTATGTAAATGTTGTAAAATTTTATGAAAGTGAGGTACTTATGGTTTCAGATAAGATGAAAGGTTTACTCGCAGGAAGCTCTGTTATCAGGGCTATGTTTGAAGATGGCAAAAGACTGGCTAAGGAGTATGGAAGTGAAAATGTATATGACTTCAGCCTTGGCAACCCCTTCTCCTACCCTCCTGAAAAACTAAAGACCGTAATCAAGTCCTTAGTGGATGATCTGAATCCTACCTTTCTTCACGGATATATGAATAATTCAGGATATGAGGCTGTCCGTGAAAAGATAGCCTCCTCACTTAACAAGAGGTTTGGAACAGACTTTTTCATTTATGAATATAATAATGACTGTAGGGGCCGCAGGAGGCCTCAATGTAGCTTTTAAGACAATACTTAACCCGGGGATGAGGTCATTACCTTTTCTCCTTATTTTAGCGAATACAGGCATTACGCCGATAACTCCAGCGGAAAGCTTGTAGCCCTTAAGCCAAATACAGGAGGTGGCTTTTAGACCTGATGCAGAGGAGCTAAAAAGGCTATCACCACAAATACCAAGGCTGTAATAATAAATTCTCCTAACAATCCTACAGGTGTAGTATATTCTGAGGAGGATATTAGAAACATAGTGAATGTACTTAGAGAAAAGAGCGCAGAAATAGGACATGCTATCTTTCTTATCTCTGACGAGCCTTACAGGGAGCTGGTCTACGGCGGTGTTACTGTGCCTTATCTTACTAAGTACTATGAAAACACCCTAGTCTGCTACTCTTACAGCAAGTCCCTCTCCCTCCCCGGCGAGCGTATAGGCTATCTCGTCATCCCTACTGAGATTGAAGATTTTTCTGACATGGTCTCTTCCGCGAATACTGCCACAAGGATACTTGGCTTTGTAAATGCTCCGTCCCTTATGCAGCTTGCTATAGCAGAGTGTCTGGATGAAGGTGCTGATATAAGTGTGTATGAAAACAATAGAAATAAACTTATGAAGATGTTTGACGAAATCGGCTTTTCCTACATAAAGCCTGAGGGTGCTTTCTACCTCTTTATGAAAACGCCTGAGGATGATAAGTCCTTCGCTGAGCAGGCTAAGAAGGAGAGAATCCTCTTAGTTCCAGGCTCCGCCTTTGGCTGCCCCGGGTATGCAAGGATAGCTTATTGTGTGGATACTAAGGTGATAGAGAGGTCTTATGAGGCTTTTAAGAGGCTTGCAAAGATGTATGAGGATTGAAAGTTGACGCTCCGAATACGTAATAAAAAGGTGGAATTCCACCTTTTTATTACGCATTTATTTTTACCATAGATTTGTGAGGGAGGCAATGGGGGTGTGACGTTTTACTTTATACAACTTGGCAAGCTGGAAGTTGTAAGACTAATGTTCTGTTTTATCTTACTAAGTTACGCTCCACCTCTTTATATTGCTCATAGGCTAGCTGATTTGCAATGCAATAGCTGGTAATTTCTTTCTACTTTCCGCAGTCGCCCTCTCCAAAAATATCCCTCCACATTTTTGTAGAAATATTCTGTATTTTTCTTTTGTAAATGCCTGAATAATACCGTCTGTAGCCCATAAAATAGGGCTTTGAAAATTCCTTTCCTCAAATTCAATATCACTGCGATAAAAGGTATTTTGTTCTAATTTCCCCTCATCTTCCACAGTCATCCTATATGGGAATGGGTGATGATGGCCAAAACTTCTTTGACAAATAGCGCAGTTCCCATTATCTAATACTCCATATGACACTTTACCTTGATATTCTATTCGTATTGATTTTGATTGTTCAACATCAAATTTCATAATATTAACAAACTTGCAAGCATAGTATCCTTCAGATCTTTCAAACGGAATAAATTCAATTCCTTTCATATTGTATTGATGGTATATCTCAAAAAAACGCCTGCTTGCTATCGATACTCCGTCTAAGCTGGTAAAGAAAAAAATTTCTTTTTCGCATTTTAACTATCTTCACTGCCTGCAAAATTGCTTCTTCACGATTTAATACCATTTTACAAGTTGGACAATAGTCTACTTTTTATTTTATCACTCACGTCCAAATACAGATTTTTCTCATCACTGTCTCCATATATATAGCAATAATTCATCGTTAGTTTTCCCCCTGGAATGCCTCATTTTATTTTGTTTGAGAAAACAAATTATAGCTCTAATTTTTTTAATTGTGTTTAGATCTTTTTGTAACTATAACAATTTCAAATTTTACCTCAAATAAAAATCAAGGATTCTCCTGCATATTCAATAGTATCTTTGTAGGCTGGAATTTTAGCAATAAATTGCTCTGCAACATCAAAAATTGTTTTTAGAACTTTTTGACCATCCCCTTAGCTTTAACATAGTTCATTTTCCTGAGTGAGGAATTGTAGTAAACGCAACATAAGGATTTGAATTCATTTCCTTGATTTTATCGTTTCCTTCAAAAGAAGAAAAAGTAAAAGTATATTTTTCAGCTGGCTCAAAATAAAAATTTACTATTCTCACATTAGGAATATTATCTACAGAAGTTGCTAAGGCTATCTCTGTTTGTTCAGCTATGATTTTTAAAAATTCTGTTTTTATATTCATTTAAGAAGTCCTCCTTTTTGCTATTTTCAATTGTAATTATGCACTAACTGTAACAACAAGTCTTGGGATACCATCTACCAGCATATACTGCTTAATTTCTTTGATTATGCGCAGGATAACTTTGTACGTTTTTCTTTGATTATGCGCAGCTATCTTCGGTTATACCCTCACAACTACTACGGCAAATTTTTCCTTACAATCAGTTTACTTGCCAACTTGAAACCTGTTTTATCTCTTTTCTCTAATTTCCAGCTATCAAGCTCAAGTTTAATCAACTCTGAAAAATTTCTTGCTTGATAGACATCAGATTTATATGCTAAAAATGCCAAATTCTTAGCATGCTCTTTTATCGTAATAATGTAAAGTAAAAAATAACCCTGTAGCAGACCTTTTCAGATTGCCACAGGGCTGTCATATCAAAGACTAGACCCTTCCGCTTTCGATTATCTCCATCATCTCTGCTGGTGTTACAATAAAATCTCTTACAGGATAATGCTTCTGATTTCCAGTGACAAGATAAGATTCATCGTCTCTCTCTCCATAGCCACCTCATAGAAAAATCAGATCATCCATATCTATAAGAATCTCGCCAGTTGGCTTAGGAAACACCTCTACACCGTATTTTATTATCATATCGAGAACAGCGTTGATCTTTTTCTCACTGAATTTAAATTTGGGTCTGCTAAGGACTTCTGCGTATTCTTCCAATATATCCTTATGATACAGAGGCGTGATCAGTCCGTCCGCAATAGCCTCATATACCTTGACGGTTGCAGAATCATCATTCTTTGTCAGCAGGGCAGCCACGAAAACATTGGTGTCTATAACTGTGTAAATCATAGACTACACCCTTTTACGTTCAGCTCTTGCAGCAGATATTTCAGCGTTGATTCTTCAAGAGACATCTCAGGTACATCTGCGGCTTCTTCACGCAATGACATAAACGCCGACCTAAAGTCCTCTCTTTTGGTTACTGGCGGCAGTACCGCATCAAAAGGCAGTCCTCTTACCTGTTTACTCTTATTCATAAACATACGAAAAGCAGTAGGAAGATCCATGCCAAGCTGGCTGTATATATCTGCCACCTCTTCTTTTAAAGCCTTATCCGCCCTGAATTGAACCAATACCTGTTCAGCCATATTTATCATCTCCTGATATTCTAATACATAATATATGCATTTGTTAGTTGTTTGTATTATATAACCACCCAGCTCAAAAATATCAATAGCCAAAAAGAACCCTAGCAGATATTTCTATCCATCAGGGTCTCCTTCAAACATCATAAGCCCACTAAGCCTATTTTTAATTTTCATTAGTACTACAGCTTCAAATTTTTCATACAATCAATTTACTTGACAACTTGTAAACCTGTTTTTATCTCTTTACTTTCTAATTCCCAGCTATCAAGCTCAATTTTAATCAACTCCGGAAATTTCTTACTAATATCCCTTAAAGCATTACCAACTGATTTCCTAACATATTCGCTTGCATCTTCTTTTTAAGCTTGCAATTCTTTCTATAGCTTCATTCGAGTTTTTCCTTGAAATATGGTCTGCTCGTCCATATTCTTAGTCCCTCCGTTACGGCTCTCCTTGTATTTGGATTATTGTTTTTAACCATTCATCAATTGTTGGAAGTGCTTTTTCATATCCTATTTTCTTGCAAAACTCATCAAATGCCTTTGCCAATACTTCTTGAACTCTCCAATTGTCATCTTTGGAAACTTCGTCTCTCATATATGCCAGAACATCATTTTGTTCTGATAAATATCCAAAAAGAAATACGCCATACATCCTTACTTGATATGTGTCAGATTTATAAGCTAAAAACGCCAACTTCTTGATATGTTCATTATCATTAGATTTATAATCGGTTAAAGCTCTTTTTCTTCCTCTTTGAAAACCATTTTTCTATCAAAAGAAAATTCCTTTTCTAAACTCGCAATATATTCTTCCAAGTACGATTACCTCCTTTTCGTGCATATACTCACAAATAATTCTATTTAGCACAAGAAGCACTAGCATAGCATTAAATTCTATTCTTCTTTTCCTTCATAACCCTTAGAAGAGTATGCAACCTTATGCAAAGGATTATCATATATATCATCAGTGTATTTTACAGTCTTTACTTCATCCGCACCAAAGGAGCCACTGACTCCATAATACTTCTGGAAGAATGATTTCAGCCTGTCAATTACTCCCTGCTTCTTTACTGCCCTATCTCCACCAAAACGAGATGCAGGAGGCATACATTTGTCAATGTCTGTACCTGTAGTTTTAATCTCTCCATACTTACATCGTTCTCTATAAATCTTCTTGTTTCCGCTTCCTTAAGCCTCTCTTCCACAATAATCTGCCTAAGCTCTTCTTCACGCATTTCTGCAACATATTCATGCCATTCTGCCATTACATCATCAACATCATTTATGCCTGAAATAAATGTTTCAATAAGTGCTTTTTTACTCCTAAGCTCGGGACTGGCATCAATTGCCTTCTTGATTGTTATAAGCACTTCCTTATCCTCACAATGACTATCGTGGTATTTCTTAACAAGCATAATAATATAGTCGATGTTTATCTCTATCTGTTTGATAAGCTCAATCTCAAAAACTATATCATCAACAATATCCGTACTTTGTCTTTCCTTTCTTCTTTCGTTCCACTCATCACGCAAATCCTGATATCTGCCAAGATAATCCTGGAAATCACGGTCAGTAATTATCTCTTTTCCCTCAAATTCATCAAAGGCTGATAAAAGATTTCTCATACGGAGGACTGCACCAAAGAGGGAAATAAATTCCTTTTGGCTTTGTTCGCCTTCTATCCTAGGTTCTGAAAGCGGAAACTTAGTTATAAGCTCCTCAATCATAGACTGGTAGCCCTGATAAGTTTTTCCATCAATACCTTCATAGCCATAATAATAGTCATTAAAACTCTTCAGCAGTACAATCCCTCCTGCATCCTTATCACCAAAACGAGAAATTGCAGTATCCACCCTTTTCTGAAGATTTCTAAAACACACTATATTTCCAAAGGTCTTGATCGAATTAAGGATTCTGTTTGTCCTTGAAAATGCCTGAATAAGTCCATGCATCTTAAGGTTCTTATCCACCCATAAGGTATTAAGCGTAGTCGCATCAAAGCCTGTAAGGAACATACTCACAACAATAAGCAAATCTAGCTCCCTGTTCTTCATACGAAGGGAAACATCTTTGTAATAGTTTTGAAATTTGTCACCGTCTGTGGAGTAATTAGTGCGGAACATCTTATTATAGTCACTAATAGCAGCTTCCAGGAAATCTCTTGAGGAATAGTCAAGCATAGAAGTATCTTCAGGATTTTCCTCATCTAAGAAACCACTTTCATCCTCATCACATACAGCTTCGTTGGCACCATAACTATATATTACCGCAACACGAAGTTTCTTTGTTGGGTCAGCATCCATCTGTTTCTTAAATTCCTGATAATATGCCCTTGCCATAGGCACTGAGGCAACTGCAAATATGGAGTTAAACCCGTGCACTCGTTGTCTTTGCTTAATCTCTTCAACTGCTCCTCGCTTACCTGAGGCGACCTCCTCAATATTTACAAGAGTGTTGTAAACATAGGATTTGTCCCCACGGTAGGTCTTTCTATCAAAGTTATTAAGAATGTATTCTGTAACTAATTTAATTCTCTCAGGAGCCATCATAGCCTTTTCACGCGCAATGTCCCATACAGGCTCATCATCTATATCATCACCCATATCCATTGTTTTAATATAATCAACTCTAAATGGGCACGTTCTTATCATTGATGGCATCAACTATGGTGTAGGTATGAAGTTTATCCCCAAAGGTCTGTTCAGTTGTAAAAAACTTTGACTTAGTCAAATCACCGATATTCGCAGGGAAAATAGGTGTTCCTGTAAAGCCGAAGAGATAATATTTCTTAAAACTCTTTACTATGGCAGCATGCATATCACCAAACTGGCTTCTGTGGCACTCATCAAATATGATGACCACCTGTTTATTATATACCTCATGCTCCTTATTCTTTTTGATAAAGGTAGCTAGCTTCTGAATGAGTGGTAATAATAATATGGGCATTGCTGTCTTCTAACTGTTTTTAATATCGATGTGAAGTATTGCTATTTGCGGCACCTTTTTCAAATCGGTCATACTCCTTCATAGTCTGATAGTCCAAGTCCTTGCGGTCAACTAAAAACAAAACCTTGTCAATGAAAGGCAGAAGAGAGGCCTCTCTTGCAGTCTTAAATGAAGTAAGAGTCTTGCCTGAACCTGTTGTATGCCATATATAGCCAGCCTGCAATATCTCCATACTTTTTTATAATTATTACATTGCAATGCGGTTGAGAATGCTCTCAGTTGCAGTTATCTGATAAGGACGCATTACTAAAGCATATTCTCAGATGTGAATATGCAGTACTGTAATAATATTAAGGATAGTATGCTTTGCAAAAAAGTTTTTGTAAAGTCAATCAAATCAGGTATAATACGATTCTTAGAATCCGCCCAATATGAAGTAAATTCAAAGCTATTACTTGTTTTACCTTTCTTTTGTGCTGCAGAGGCCTTTGCATCGTTAACAGCATTAAAGCGAGTACTGTTTGAATAGTACTTTGTATTGGTTCCATTTGATATGACAAATATCTGCGTATATTCAAACAAGCCGTTTCCTGCCCAGAAAGAATCACGCTGGTACCTGTCAATCTGGTTGAAAGCCTCACGGATGGCAACACCTCTGCGTTTTAATTCCACATGAATAAGAGGGAAACCATTCACCAATATGGTTACATCATAGCGGTTGTCACGCTTGGAACCTTCTGCCTTGCTAACCACATACTGATTAATAACCTGAAGATAGTTGCTATGGATGTTTTTCTTGTCTATAAGGGTAATATTCTTTGTACTTCCATCATCGCGCTTTAACACCTGAACATTATCTTCCTGAATCTTGCGTGTCTTCTCAACGATTCCTTCATTTTGATTGGCTATGGAATCATTGAAAAATCTAATCCACTCTTCTTCAGTAAAATGATAGTCATTCAGTTTTTCTAACTGTATACGGAATTCCCCAGTCAAGTCATTTTCGTGATGTAACTTAAGATATTCATAGCCCTGTTCCGTAAGCAGACGGATAAATTCTTTCTCCAAATCCGCCTCGCTCTGATAGTTGCCTGAGAGTGTCTTCACTGGCTCATACTCAGTTACAACTGTATTCTCCGTAGACTGTGCTACAATGTTAAAATATGACATCGTACAATCCCCTTTACTCAAAACTAAGTAACTTATCCCTATAGTATTCATACTGCTTTTTTACGAGCCCTCAATTTCAGCAGGAAGTCCCGTTGAAATGTCGTTACATAATGAATCGAATCTATCAAGGATAGATACTATTCTTTCTTGTTTTTTTCTATAGTTGGTAATAGAATTTCTATTACCCCTAGTTTCTTGGTGTGACCTCAATAACCTTTGTTCCATGCGCTAAGCGTTTCTTCTGTTCAAAGAATGATTTTGAATGGAAGAAATATGACAAGTACTTTGCATTTTGATTATGGCTTATAATAGCAGTATGCCCACTAATAGCAATCTTTTCATCACCAAGCCAAGCAGTACAAGAACACATCCTCAACATTTTCACTTGTTACTGCCATTACAATATCACCCTTTTGAGCAATTTTTGATTTATTAAATACTTCATCATTTACATATGTTAATGTCTTATCCGCATAAACCCCCAAAATGTGTGTACATTTGTCCGTAATGTATGCAAGGTCTTCCACTTGCAACAAAATCCTTTTTGAAAATTGCACCACGAACTATCGTTGCTATCTCACTTAACTTAACAGGTGCATAACCGAACACATACTGAACAAGCTTAATTACTGTCTGTCTGTCTGTCTGTCTGTCTGTCTGTCTGTCTGTCTGTCTGTCTGTCTGTCTGTAGCGATTATGTTTCCAGTCTCAGCAAATGTCAATAGCAAGTCCCTATAATATTCATATTGTTGCTTGCGGGCTTCAATCTCAGCAGGAAGTCCAATATTGAGGTCGTTACAAATCTGTTCAAAGTTGTCAAGAACATCTGCATAGTGTTTCTGAACCTCAAGTGAAGGCAAAGGTATTTTTATCTGTTCAATTGACGGTACATTTGAATGAACCACCTTGCTCTTAACTTTTCCTTTACTCTTTTGTTCCCTTGCAAAAGAAGTATTGAGTACATGTGAAAGATATCGTGGATTCTGCTGATGTTTCATTACTACAATATCACCACCAACCATACACTTATCGTAGCCTACATAAGCAATCGACTTAGCAATATCTTCAACACTTTCACCTGTAATAGCAAACAAAATATCTCCATGCTCAAAGTACTTTGGATTTGATACATACTCTTTCTTCGTGTGAGACACACATTTATCAAACCAAGTGTTATAGGTAGTATATATCTCCCCATATCTTACACAAGGAATACCGCTTTCAGTTATCTGCTCTCTTTTAATGCCAGAGCCTCTGTAAATCGAAGTTGCAATCTCTTTCAAAGACACTAAAGGAATTGTTTCCTTCGGCTTTAACAATTCATCTCTATAATACTCATACTGCTTTTTGCGAGCTGTAAGCTCTGCTGTAAGCTCTGCTGTAAGTAACGTGAAAGAGTCCAAAATACGGACTATTTCACGTTGTACCTCCAGAGGAGGTACAGCAAGTCTAATTGTCGCCATTACATTACTCATCAGTTTAGGATTTCCCATGCCTTTATTAACATATTTGGGTGTCTCAATTTTCAAAGAATGGTAAAGATATCTAGGGTAGAATATTATCTTTATTTACCTTAAGCAACCCGCATACATTAGTAATACTAAATTTTACCTTTTCTGTAAAAATACGGAACCCGCATTAGCTCCATCTGTTGTCCAAGTCAAGTATTCACCTTCATAGTCATAAGTTGAAATTTTCCTAATTCACCATCATTTTCCGTTTGAGATGAATATACAGGATAAATTCCTTCATTATCCTTGATATATTCCTTTGACATAACTCTACCACGAGATATAGTACAAATTTTATCTATTCTTTTATACTCCACCCCATTAGGGCATAATTCCTTTATAAGTTCATCTAATTTACTCATAGATTACACCTCAATTTCCGCAATAATATCATCTATTGCTTTTCTTAAGACCTCTTCACGAGCCACAATCTCTTTGATTTCGGCATTAAAGCTTCACTATATCTATCTTTTCTCTCGTATCCTCCAGCCTCTACATAGGTTGATACAGAGATTGTAATCATTTTCCACAACTTCTTCATAGTTCGCAAGATGTGAAAAATGCTTTATTCCCTTTCTATTAGCAAAGCAGTCAACAATCTTATCTATGTTATCCTGTGTCAGCTTATTATTATTTGTTACCTTAAGAAACTCATTACTTGCGTCTATGAATAAAGTCCTGTTATCTGCCTTACCCTTTTTTAGCACCATAATACAGGTTGCTATTGATGTACCAAAGAAAAGGTTAGATGGTAACTGAATGATACAGTCAACATAGTTATTGTCAATTAAATACTTACGAATCTTCTGCTCAGCACCGCCACGATACATAATTCCCGGAAAACATACTATTGCTGCAGTTCCATTTGCAGCAAGCCAAGAAAGACTATGCATTATAAATGCCAGGTCTGCCTTGCTCTTAGGTGCAAGTACTCCGGCAGGAGCAAAACGAGGGTCATTTATCAGTAAAGGATTGTCGTCACCTACCCATTTGATTGAATAAGGAGGGTTAGATACTATGAGTTCAAATGGCTCGTCATCCCAATGAGCTGGTGCAACAAGGGTGTCTTCACAGGCAATGCTGAATTTATCAAAGCCTATGTCATGCAAAAACATATTGATACGGCAGAGGTTGTAGGTTGTAATATTTATTTCCTGCCCGAAGAAACCATTGCGTACCTTGTCTCTACCTAATACTTTTTCAGCCTTTAAGAGCAACGAGCCGGATCCGCAGGCCGGATCATATACCTTGTTGATTTCAGTCTTGCCAACTGTACCAAGGAGGGTGAGGAGTTCTGATACATCAGCCGGTGTAAAGAACTCTCCACCTGATTTCCCCGCATTTGAGGCATACATGGTCATTAGATATTCATAGGCATCACCAAAGGCATCAATGTCATGATTTTTTACATCACCAAGGTTCATGTCCGCTACTCCGTCAAGAAGTTTACAGAGTTTTTCATTTCTCTTAGCAACAGTAGAGCCAAGTTTATTGCTGTTTACATCAAAGTCAGCAAAGAGGCCTGCAAAGTCAGATTCTGACTCGCTTCCCTTTGCAGATTCTTCTATGTGGCGAAATATTTTCTCCAAAGTTTCATTGAGGTTCTCATCAGCTTTTGCTTTTTCTCTTACATTACAGAAAAGTTCTGATGGAAGTATGAAGAAACCCTTTTCTTCAACAAGGCTCTGCCTAGCCTCTTCAGCCTCTGCATCAGACATTTTTACATAATCAAAATCAGGATTGCCTGCTTCAATTTCACCTGTATTTATGTAGTTAGCAATATTCTCTGAAATATATCTATAAAACATAGTGCCAAGCACATAGTTCTTAAAATCCCATCCGTCTACAGCACCTCTTAGTTCATCTGCAATTGCCCGTATAGCTCTGATGAAGTTCGTCTCTTTTCCTGCTCTTTTTAGTATCGATTGCCACTGTGTTTCCACCCTTTCCGATTTTTGGTAGTATCTGATGATTAATATACCAAATTAAACAGTTTATTTCATTAGCTATTTTTCTTCGTTAAATAATGGAATGATATAACAACCCGCCTTGGGATGCCACCTACCAGCATATACTGCTTAATTTCTTTGATTATGCGCAAGATAACATTGTGCGAATTTTTGATTATGCGCAGTTATCTTCGGTTATACACTTACCGGCTTTATTGCCACCTCTACATTCTATGACACTATTTTCTTATTTGCTACTTTATTTGCTACTTTATTTGCTACTTTTTACAGAAACTTAAGGTATCAGCTCGAATGATAAATTCTAATTTTTCGAGTTATATAAACTAGCCTAAGTGACGCTCCGAATGATAACATTTCAGACTCGCTCCGGCATCCGCTTCGCTCCGCCTAATGCGCTCGCTTAGAATTTATCATTCGTAGCTGATGCCTTAAATTTATGCAAATAACAACCCGAATACCAAATTAAGTACAGCCCCTCACCCGTCCCCACTCTTGGCTAGTGTGTTTGTTTGTCTCGACTTATCAATCAAACAGCCTGAGCTGATAATGCCGAGGGCACTGATTCCATCTGATTTTGTGCTTCACACTTGGCAATTGTGGACGACCTTATTTGTTCACTGTCAGCCGGAGCTGATAATGCCTAAGCGAGCGCGTTAAGTTTTTCGTCATCATCGTAAAAACTTAAAAATAGCTTTGCAGAAAAACCGGGCGAGTCTGGACATTTTATTAGTGAAGGCGTCACTAAGTGTAGTAAACAACACATTAGCCCTACAAATTCAAGGTTATCTTTCCAGACATGTCTCGTTACTACTTTTTGAAAATTCTTGCTTTGGGTACAAACGGATAATAAAGGACAGGCAACACATACTTTGGGATTACTCTTATACTCACGGTAACCTTCTAGAGTGGTAGTGCGATAGTTTAATACTTGATTCTCTGGACAGACATAAGAGTCATGACTTGCATCATAAACAAAATCACTAGGTCTTAAGTTCCCCTTTACTCCCTTTGGACGAGTATAAGGGAAGACAGGATGATGTTACTTCAATCTCTTTAATGGTTTTGGCGCATGGAACGAATGCCATAAAAACATTTTATCAAAGGAATTTTGACTAACATGACGGAATCAAGACTAGGACGACCATTATCTGGACTATAGGTGTCTTCTACCAAGTCATAGATAAAGTCAAAATCAACCTTTGAATCTACTTGGCGAAGAAAGTGATCTTGTGGGACCAATTCATCTATTGTATAGAAGCTATATTGCTTACGATTATAATCAGGTTTTTCTTTGTGAAACATAGGGAACACCTCACAACTCTTCTTACCTCTATTATACGACTTTACACAAAGAAAAGTCCTCAGAAACTTGTATTCCAAGGACTTTGTCTTCAATCTTAAAAAGCTAATTATTTTTAAATATCTCTTTAACGTCAGCTTTTGGCTTGTCAAATTTTTCTTTAATGTCAGCTTTTAGCTTGTCAAATTTTTCACGACGAGCTTCTTTTTTTATCCGCAATTAAGCGAGCTTTTAGCTGATGCTCTAAAACTTCTTGAATTTTTGAGAGCTGACTCTATCTCTGCCGCAACAGTAGCGACATCCCATCTAGCAATGTCAACCTGATACTTTTCAAAAATAACATTTAAAACAGATTCATCATTTTCTTGCACAAGTGCAATATAGCGACTTCCCCGTTAGTCAATTTTTTCACTAACGGTTGTAATTAGCGCCGATTTAGCCAATTCTTTATCTAAACTAATGGAAGCTCCAATCGTTCCACCAGCTACAAAACCAAAGAGAACTCCAAGCGGGCCACCTAAAATTCCAATGAGACTGCCAATGAGACCGCCATCGAAAATAATCGCTCCTAAAAGATTCATTAAATCAAAGCTGTCCTTCACTTTAATGATTCCATCCTCAGCCTTCACAATTGAAACTTGGGCTAATTTTGTATTTTCAGTTTGACCAAATTGTTTTAATTCTGAAAATGCTTGAAAAGCCTCACTTTCAACACGAAAAATTGAAACAACGATATTTTCCATAACTTATACTTCCTCGTATAATAAGTTTGTAGCCAATAAAAATCGGGTTACAAACTTTTCTTTTTGAGTATAGATGTGTGGACATTCTTATCTGTCCGGAGGATTCTCCTCCACCAAGTGCTGGCAGTCCATTTCTCATCTATACGGTTTACAGTTACATTGCGACATGACATCCCAAATGCTATAATGGTTCCTTAGTGAATCAAGGCTGTGGTCACTTCTGTACACCTCCTGCAGAGCTTATGCTACTGCTAAAGCTTGAAGCCCGGACGATACACTGCGATCTATTACACCGATCATGCATCCCGGTTCTAAAAGTCTCCAGCAGGACGTTTCTACCGGACAATGCTCATAACGCGAGGTTTAGACTGGTGTATTGGTTTGGGATAAGCCATGTCCTCTATTTCACGCCCATTCTATGATGAGAGGAGGTGATTAACCATGAAGAAAAACCGATTACCTGTCAACGCTGTTTGTTGGGATTGATATAGGATCCCGTACAAATGTTGTTTCTGCCATTGATTTCAACCGGGATTTTTTTATCACCATGAAGCCCGTGCCCTAATGCCAAAGAAGGTGCAGAGACTCTTGAATCCCTTCTTGTGGACGTTCTTTCAGCCCACCATAGGGTTCAACCATCTAATCATCGGACTTGAGTCTACTGGATTTTTACGGTGTACATATTGCCAATTATCTTTCAGCCAGTGGTTTGTTGGCACCATTTGGGACAGAGGTATACTGTCTCAATCCGAAAAGAAAGTTGCAAGTACAAAGAATCATTCAATTCTCTCGACAAGAACGATGGCATTGATTCCTTTGTCATAGCCGACTTTGCAAGAGTCGGACGTATCAGTATAAAAGCCGTGGCGTGGAGCCCAGTATCTGGCTCTTCAAAAGGCTTACAAGACACCGTTTGCACATCACTGAATGCATTGCACGTGAGAAGACCTATGTGCTAACAACATCTTCCTCAAATTCAGTGAGTTTGCCATGCTGAAAAAGGAAGACCATCCGTTCAGCAACAAATATGGTGCAACCGCAGAAGCCATCACGGAACAATACGTAACCAATGATGATATCATTGGGGCTTCTATTGAAGAACTGGTCGAACTCATTGAATCCAAAAGCCGTGGACGCATTACTGATCCGGAAGAAACTGCAAAAGATTTTTAAAAGGTAGCCGCTAATGGTTCATACCGTCTGGACAAAGTCGTTGCTGAACCGATTACGTTGTCTATCAGCAGTTCTTTTAATTGCATCAGAGCTTTTTGAGAAAGAGCTCAAGGCAATTGAAAAGGCGATTGAACTATACCGTGCAGGGACTAAACCCTGTCGAGTATCAGGTACTGAAATCAATCCGGGCATAGGGTCATCTATATGCGGCCGGTATGCTAGCTGAAATAGGTACTATCAAAGCTTTTACCGGCAATGGTGCACTCGCTAAATATTGCGGCATCGTCTGGAAAGAAAATCAGTCAGGCAACTTCCGTGCAGAAGATACTAAAATGAGCAAAGCCGGAAACCGTTACCTGCGTTACTATGTCATGAAAAGCTACCGGAAGCGTTATCAATAACTGTCCGGAATATAAGGATTTTTATGACAAAATGGTTGATTATCTCAAAAGCCTTGATTTACGGGCATACAAGCAGGATTTCAAGCTGAATTTACTACCAATTTACTACTTTTGAGGGAAAGAGCCTTGATATGCCACCCGGAACCCTGCAAGCCCAAACACCAGCACACAGCATTGAGAAAGAATAAATGAAAACTGAATACGACGCAAATGCGGCGTTTCTCTATCCCATAACAGGGAGAACAGGAACGCCGCTTTTTTTATGCCCTCATGTTACGCAGTAGGGGCGAAAAGAGCCTTGCTATATGCGGCTTTGCGGGCGCGTTTTTAACGGGGACAGGGATTTATACCTAACCCCGGCAAAACGGTGTTCTATCGCGTAACAAATCCACAACCAAAGGAGTGATGAAGCTATGGCAGTTTTCCGAGTGGAGCGCAACAAGGGCTATACCGTTATGAGCAACCACCATTTACGCAACAAGGAGCTGACCTTAAAGGCAAAGGGGCTTTTATCGCAAATGCTGTCACTTCCCGAAGATTGGGACTACACCCTTGCAGGGCTGTCACAGATTAACCGGGAAAAGATAGACGCTATCCGGGAAGCAATAAAGGAACTGGAACGCGCCGGGTATATCGTCCGTTCACGGGAACGCGACGAAAAGGGACGCTTGCGCGGAGCTGATTATGTGATCTATGAGCAGCCGCATACAGAACCTACGCCGGATTTACCTACATTGGAAAATCCAACATTGGATAATCCAACGCAGGAAAAACCAATGTTGGAAAAACCTACGTTGGAAAATCCAATGCAATTAAATAAAGATATACAAAAGACTGACTTACCAACAAAAGAAAAAATAAATACAGATTTACAAAGTACCCATTCCATTCCTATCCTTTCCCCTACCCCCTCTCCCTCTGACGGAGAAGCGGCTGCGCCGCCGGAACGGAAGCGAAAGGAAACGGAAACACAGAGCGCATATGAGATTTACCGGGAGATCATCAAGGACAATATCTCCTATGACATTCTCATGCAGGATATGAAGTTTGACGGGGACAGGCTGGACGAAATTGTTGACATTATGCTTGAAACTGTCTGCACCCGGAGAAAGACGATCCGTATTGCCGGGGACGACTACCCCGCCGAGCTGGTGAAAGCAAAGTTTATGAAGCTGGACAGTGAACATATCCGCTTTGTGCTGGACTGTATGCGGGAGAACACAACGAAAATCCGCAACATCAAGCAGTATCTACGGGCGGTGCTTTTCAATGCCCCGTCCACAATCGGCAACTATTATACGTCCCTTGTGGCTCACGATATGGCAAGCGGCGCACTTGCGCCACAGGAGCCGCACGACCCCTATTCATTCAAACCGGGCGAAAGCCTGTAACCACCCACAACCACAAAAAGGAGGATTTTATTATGGCACAGAAAAACGACGGGAGCATTGGTATTTGACGAGCGCACAGACCGCTATGACATTCGCTTTGACCTTGCCAGCTATTACGGCGGGCTGCATTGCGGGGACTGTTTCGACGTGTTCACCCGCGGCAAGTGGAAGCCGACCCGCATTGAAATGAACATGAAACAGGAATGGTACTTAGTTGGTATCAGAGCCGACGATCTTAACGGGCTGCGGGTGCGTATCTGACCGCCGCCCCATAGACCACCCCGAAAGGAGGGAAAGACCCCATGCAGGACGAGATCAACGAGAAAACCGTTGCCCTGTATATCAAGACCGGGAAGCTGACCGCCGAAGTGCTGCAAAAGGCAATGAAAGCCGCGCTTGCACAGGCAAAGAAGCAGATCGGCAAACAGCCCCACGGGAAACAGACCCTAAAGCAGCTTATGAAGCAGAACACGGGCGTTTCCAACATAGAGATCACAAAAGACAATATCAAGGCGTTTGAGAGTATCGCCAAAAAGTACGGTATCGACTTTGCGCTGAAAAAGGACGCGACGGAAACCCCGCCCCGCTACCTTGTATTCTTCAAGGGCAGGGACGCGGACGCACTGACCGCCGCTTTCAAGGAGTTTTCCGCAAAGAAGCTGACGCAGGATAAGAAGCCCTCAATCCGAAAGGCATTAGCCGCTTTCCGGGAAAAGGCAAAGGAGCTGAACGCCAGCCGCCAGCAGACCAAACACAAGGACAGGGAGGTATCGCTATGAAGCCGGAAATCAAGAAGCTGCTTATCCTCAATCTCCCGTATCTGCTCTTTGTGTACCTGTTTGACAAGGCAGGCGCGGCTGTCCGGCTTTCCCCCGGCATGGACGCAAGCCAAAAAATCTTGAACTTGGGGGAGGGCTTCACCGCCGCCTTTGCCAGCGCAGCCCCCAGCTTCCACCCCGCCGATTTACTGATCGGTATTGCCGGGGCGGTGATTATCCGGCTTGCCGTTTACCTAAAGGGCAAGAACGCGAAAAAATACCGCAAGGGCATTGAGTACGGTTCCGCACGCTGGGGGACAGCCGAGGACATAAAGCCGTACATAGACCCGGTATTTGAGAACAATATCCCGCTTACGCAGACGGAACGGCTTACCATGAACAGCCGCCCGAAGCAGCCGAAGTATGCAAGAAACAAAAATATCCTTGTGATCGGCGGTTCCGGCAGCGGCAAGACCCGCTTTTTCGTCAAACCGTCGCTTATGCAAATGCACAGCAGCTATGTTGTCACAGACCCGAAAGGCACGGTTTTAATCGAGTGCGGGAAGCTCTTACAGCGTGGCGGGTACAGAATAAAAGTGCTGAACACAATCAATTTCAAGAAGTCCATGCGTTACAACCCCTTTGCGTATATCCGCAGCGAGAAAGACATTTTGAAGCTGGTAAATACCATAATCGCCAACACCAAAGGCGACGGGGAGAAATCCGGCGAGGATTTTTGGGTGAAGTCGGAACGGCTTTTCTACTGCGCCCTTATCGGCTATATCCACTATGAAGCCCCGGAGGAAGAAAAGAACTTCACGACGCTGCTTGAAATGATAAACGCCAGCGAAGCCCGCGAGGACGACCCGGAATTTCAAAGCCCGGTTGACCTCATGTTTGAACGGCTGGAAGAAAAAGACCCGGAGCATTTCGCTGTCCGGCAGTACAAAAAATTCCTGCTGTCGGCGGGCAAGACGCGAAGCTCTATCCTCATTTCCTGCGGCGCAAGGTTAGCCCCCTTTGACATTAAGGAGCTGCGGGAGCTTATGGAAACGGACGAAATGGAGCTTGACACGCTGGGGGACAGAAAGACCGCCCTTTTCGTCATTATCAGCGACACCGACGACACTTTTAACTTTGTCGTGAGCATACTCTACACCCAGCTATTCAACCTCTTGTGTGACAAGGCTGATGATGAATACGGCGGGCGGCTTCCCGTCCATGTAAGGTGCTTACTTGATGAATTTGCGAATATCGGGCAGATACCGAAGTTTGAAAAGCTCATTGCTACCATAAGAAGCCGGGAAATCTCCGCGTCAATTATCTTGCAGTCACAAAGCCAGCTAAAGGCAATCTACAAAGACAACGCTGACACGATTGTAGGGAATTGCGACACCACCCTTTTCTTGGGCGGCAAGGAAAAAAGCACCCTCAAAGAAATATCGGAAATTTTAGGCAAGGAAACCATAGACAGCTTCAACACGTCCGAAACGCGGGGGCGGGAGCTTTCCCACGGCATGAACTACCAAAAGCTGGGAAAGGAACTTATGACGCAGGACGAGATCGCCGTTATGGACGGCGGCAAGTGCATTTTACAGGTGCGCGGTGTGCGCCCGTTCTTTTCAGATAAGTTTGATATAACGCGACACCCGAAATACAAGTACCTCTCCGACGCAGACCCGAAGAACGCCTTTGACATGGAGAAGCACATCAAACGCCGCCCCGCCATAGTGAAGCCGGACGAGGAATTTGACGTTTACGAGATCGACGGGGCAGATTTACAGGAGGACGCAGACAGTGAATAAAAGCCCCGGAAATGATAAGCGGCGGTTTACGGTGCTTGTCAACCCAAAAATCCGGGAAGAACAGCGGCGGCAAGCTGCCCTGCGGAAATTTATCAAAGATTGTGAACGGCTTTACGAAAAGAACCGGGCGCATTTACAGGAGGACGCAGACCATGAATAAGCGTATCAGAAAGAAACAGCAGAAGCAGCGGGAGCAACTAAAGCAGCTTGAAATGAAGTGGCTGCTGGATATGGCAAACACCATTGACGCGGGAATACGGGAGTGGCGGGAAGAAATGGAACGCCGCTATGTGGAGCTTTACGCGGAGGAATTAGCCCGCCGCATGGGGCTTGTCCCGAAACAGTGACAGGGCTTAAAAGATTTACGGCATGGAAATGTGGATAACAGGCTATGGGATCATGGATAACTCCATTCACAGCACATGGAAAAGCCAAAGTGCGGCTTTCCCACGTCCTGCAAACAGAGTTACCCACAATCCCAAAAGAGCAGCCAGTTACCCACATTCCCACACCGCCGACGGCTACGGAAACAGACCCTTTCCTGCCTGTCATTCATAAAAAGATTTTTTAAGGAGCTGATCGGAAATGAAGAACGTAAACACGGGCTACATGATACGCGCCCCTACCGGGGGACGTACCGCCCAAACCCTTACAACTGAATACCGCCGCGCCGCAGAACTTACGCAGCGTGGGGACACCGCCTTTTATACAGGGCGGTTTTTTTATGCGGCGGCGACTGATCGCTGACCGCCTTTTGTCCGCTTGACGGACAGCCGCACACGCGGCAGAAAGGATTTTATCATGGCATTTTTTACTTCCGCAGTAGGCGTTTTGAAAACACTTGTTATCGCTCTTGGGGCTGGTCTTGGCATTTGGGGCGTTGTCAATCTCATGGAGGGCTACGGCAACGACAACCCCGGCGCGAAGTCACAGGGCATGAAACAGCTCATGGCGGGCGGCGGCGTTGCGCTGATCGGCACGACCCTTGTACCGCTGCTTGCGAACCTGTTCTCCTAATCGGCAACAGGTAAACGCTTATGCAGAGCATACTTGACGCGATCACGGAATGGATAAAGGAAATCCTCATAGGAGCCATTAACGGGAACCTGTCAACTATGTTCGGGGACGTAAACGAGAAAGTCGGCACTATCGCCGCCGAGGTAGGGCAGACCCCGCAGGGGTGGAACGCGGGCATATTCAACATGATACGCACGTTATCGGAGAATGTGATCGTACCCATTGCGGGGCTTGTCATTACCTACGTCCTATGCGTGGAGCTTATCAGCATGGTAACGGAAAAGAACAACATGCACGACGTTGACACATTTATGTTTTTTTCAAGTGGTTTTTTTCAAGGCGTGGGTGGCGGTGTACCTTGTCACCCACACCTTTGATATTACTATGGCAGTCTTTGACGTTGCGCAGCACGTCGTTTCCGGCGCGGCAGGGGTGATAAGCGGCAGCACGAACATTGATGTTGCCGCCGCCCTTGCTTCCATGCAGTCCGGGCTTGACGCAATGGAAATCCCCGAATTACTCCTGCTTGTCATGGAAACAAGCCTTGTGAGCCTTTGCATGAAGATCATGTCGGTGCTTATCACGGTTATCCTGTACGGCAGAATGATTGAAATATACCTTTACTGTTCCGTGTCGCCTATCCCATTTGCAACAATGACTAACCGGGAATGGGGACAGATCGGGAACAACTACCTAAAATCCTTGTTCGCTATCGGTTTTCAAGGCTTCCTCATTATGATATGTGTCGGTATTTACGCGGTGCTGGTAAACAGCATGATTGTAGCGGATAACTTACACAGCGCGATATTTTCCCTTGCGGCATATACGGTTATCCTCTGCTTTTCCCTGTTCAAATCCGGCGCACTTGCAAAGTCAATTTTCGCGGCGCACTAAAGGCGTGTCAAGGGTAGGGTGGAGATTTTCAGAGCGGAGCGGCGAAAATACAACCCGACCTTGACGCGGGAGGAACCCCATACAATAGGGACGGGCAAAGGGCATAAACTGACCTTTGCCTTAACTGCCATAATGGGGGACTTGCAGGAAGCACACAGAAAGGAGGGACAAGAAACCATTGAAAAGAAATACGGCATAATCTACGCCGATCCCCCGTGGAAGTACGCACAGAAGCGGCTTTCCGGCGCGGCAGAACACCACTACCCGACCATGAGCATAGAGGAATTATGTGCGCTCCCCGTGGCTGACCTTGCGGCAGAGGACAGCGCACTTTTTTTGTGGGCGACATTCCCACAGCTTCCCGAAGCCCTGCGGCTAATTAAGGCTTGGGGCTTTACCTATAAGACCGCCGCCTTTGTATGGCTGAAACTCAATAAAAATCCTACACATGGTTTTACGGCTTGGGATTTTGGACGCGGGGAAATGCGGAAATCTGTCTGCTTGCCACACGGGGACACCCAAAGCGCAAGTCGGCGGGTATTCATCAATTCATTATCTCCCCCATAGAGCAGCACAGCAAAAAGCCGGACATTACGCGGGACAAAATCGTTGCCCTCATGGGCGACATTCCCCGGATAGAGCTTTTCGCAAGGCAGGAAACGGCGGGCTGGGACACATGGGGGAATGAAACCAAAAACAGCATAGAACTCTGACAGAAAGGAGGTTTTCGGTATGGCGTATGTACCCGTACCAAAGGATTTATCAAAGATAAAAACGAAAGTCGCTTTCAACCTTACGAAGCGGCAGATCGTTTGTTTCGCGGTAGCCCTCATTGTGGGCTTGCCACTTTTTTTCTTGCTAAAGGACAGCGCGGGAACCAGCGCAGCGTCGTTCGTGATGATCGTCGTCATGCTCCCCTGCTTCCTCATGGCAATGTACGAGAAACACGGACAGCCCCTTGAAGTCGTGGTGAAGAACATCATTCAGACAAAGTTTGTCCGACCAAAGGAGCGACCCTATCAGACGCAGAATTTATACGCTGTCTTGGAGAAGCAGCGAAAACTGGAAAAGGAGGTATCAGCGATTGTCAAAGGAAACAACCAAAGGCGGCGCACCGGGAAAAGACCCCGGAAAGGCTAAACCGAAGCGGAAACTGACCCGCGAGGAAAAGAAGCAGATCGCCGCCATTATCAGACAGGCAAAGGGGGACGGAAAGGCGCACACCGCCCAGCAGACGATCCCCTACATCAACCTGTACCCGGACGGGATATGCCGGGTGACGGAAAGGAAATACAGCAAGAGCATTGTCTTTGAGGATATAAACTACCAGCTTGCACAAGCGGACGACAAGACCGCCATTTTTGAGAACTGGTGCGACTTCCTCAACTACTTTGACGCTTCCGTATCAGTGCAGCTCTCTTTCATCAATCAAGGGACGCAGCGGGAGGAAGCGGAAAAGGCAATCAACATTCCGGCGCAGGACGATGCTTTCAACTCTATCCGCACGGAATACGGGGATATGCTGAAAAGCCAGCTTTCCAAAGGGAACAACGGGCTTGTGAAGCACAAATATATCACGTTCAGTATCGAAGCGGATAACATGAGCGCGGCAAAATCCCGCCTTTCCCGTATCGAAACGGACATACTGAACAATTTTAAGGTTTTAGGCGTGACCGCCCGCCCCATGACAGGCTATGAACGCTTACAGACCATGCACGGGGTATTCCACCCGGAGGGGGAGCCGTTCAACTTTGATTTCTCATGGCTTGCCCCGTCCGGGCTTACCACAAAGGACTTTATCGCCCCGCCCTCATTCCGTTTTGGCGAGGGGCGGTACTTCCGCATGGGGAAAAAGATCGGCGCGGTATCGTTCTTACAGATACTTGCGCCGGAGCTGAACGACCGCATTTTAGCGGATATGTTAGACCTTGAAACGGGCGTGATCGTAAACCTGCATATCCACAGTATCGACCAGACGGAAGCCATTAAGACCGTCAAGAGAAAGATCACCGACCTTGACAAAATGAAGATTGAGGAACAGAAGAAAGCCGTCCGCGCCGGGTACGACATGGATATTATACCGTCTGACCTTGCCACTTTCGGCGGCGAAGCGAAAAATCTCTTGCAGGACTTACAGAGCCGCAATGAAAGAATGTTCCTCTTGACGTTCCTTGTGGTGAACATGGCAGACACGAAGCGGAAACTGGAAAATGACATTTTCGCGGCGGCGGGTATTGCACAGAAATATAACTGCGCCCTCACCCGGCTTGACTACCAGCAGGAAGCGGGGCTTATGTCAAGCGTCCCTATCGGTGAGAACCTTATCCCCATTCAAAGGGGACTGACAACCAGCAGCACGGCGATCTTTATCCCCTTTATCACGCAGGAGCTTTTTCAGAGGGGCGCAAGCCTTTATTATGGGCTGAACGCTCTTTCCAACAACATGATACTCTGCGATCGCAAGCAGCTTAAAAACCCCAACGGCTTGATCTTGGGAACGCCGGGAAGCGGAAAATCCTTTGCGGCAAAGCGGGAAATGACAAACGCTTTCCTCATTACGGACGACGATATAATTATCTGCGACCCGGAAGCCGAGTATTACCCCCTTGTGCAGCGGTTACAGGGACAGGTGATAAGGCTTTCCCCCACCAGCCCGCACTACGTCAACCCTATGGATATTAACCTCAACTATTCCGAGGACGACAACCCGCTTGCACTGAAATCTGACTTTATCCTCTCCCTTTGTGAGCTGATCGTCGGCGGCAAGGAGGGCTTACAGCCCGTGGATAAGACCGTGATTGACCGCGCTGTTAGGAATGTGTACCGCCCTTTCCTTGCAGCCCCCGACCCGGCAAAAATGCCGATCATGGGCGACCTTTACGACGAGCTTTTGAAGCAGCCGGAGCCGGAAGCGGCGCGTATCGCGGCGGCATTGGAGCTTTACGTTTCCGGGAGCCTTAACGTCTTTAACCACCGTACCAACGTGGAACTGAACAACCGCCTTGTCTGCTTTGACATTAAACAGCTTGGGAAGCAGCTTAAAAAGTTAGGTATGCTCATTGTGCAAGATCAAGTATGGAACCGCGTCACCGTGAACCGGGCGGCGAAGAAATCCACAAGGTATTTTATGGACGAATTTCACCTGTTACTGAAAGACGAACAGACCGCCGCTTACAGCGTGGAGATTTGGAAGCGTTTCAGAAAATGGGGCGGCATACCCACGGCGATCACGCAGAACGTGAAAGACCTCTTGGCAAGCCGGGAAGTTGAAAATATCTTTGAGAACAGCGATTTTGTCCTCATGCTCAATCAGGCGGCGGGCGACCGGGCTATCCTTGCAAAGCAGCTCAATATCTCCCCGCAGCAAATGAGCTATGTCACCCATTCCGAAGCGGGCGAGGGGCTTTTGTTCTATGGCAACGTCATTCTGCCCTTTGTAGACCGTTTCCCGAAAGATACCGAGCTGTACCGCGTTATGACGACAAAGCCGGAGGAAGTGGGCGGCGCGTAATTTGCAGATTATTTTATCAACCTTGCGCCCTCTGCTGGGCGCAGATCGGAGGTGACAGACCATGAAGCAGTACAAAGCCCGCGACAAGATCACGCAGAAAATGACCCGTGACGGGGCTATCGAAGTAAACGCGGCTACCGGGAAACAAAAGCGTATCAGCAAACGGGCGCGGGAAGCTGCCCTGCTGAAAACGCCGGAGCAACAGGCGGCGCAGGACGCACAGGCAGCACAGCCCCTACCGGGCAATCCCGCCCCGGATATTTCCCCTAACGCGCCGCCCCTGCCCCATGCGCCGGGGACGGAAGCCGCACAGAACACGGGAACCGCCGAGCGCGTCTTAGAGCATATCGACGGGGCGCACACCCGCGCAGCCAGCAAAAAGGTGGCAAGGAAAGCACAGGCAGAAGCGGAAAGCCGCGCCCGCACTTCCCGGCTGCAATTCACCGAGGAAGAACGGGCAACGCCGGAGCTGGAAAGATACATCAAGAAATCCGACAAAGCCGCTGACAGGCTGGACGAAGCAAGGGCGAAAATCCCAAAGGAAAAGAAACTTGTCAAGGAGCGAACCTTTGACGAAGCTGCCGGGAAAGGCAAGACCCGCCTGCGTTTTGAGGAACGGGAAAAGCCTATGAACGGCGGCAAGGCACATAAAAACCCGTTATCCCGCCCCGCGCAGGAAGCGGGTATTTTCGTCCATAACAAGGTACATTCCGTGGAAAAGGACAATTCCGGCGTGGAGGGTGCGCACAAATCCGAGGAATTAGCGGAGAAAGGCGCAAAGTACGGGGCGAGGAAGATTAAGGAGGGCTACCGCAGTCACAAGCTCAAACCCTACCGGGCGGCGGCAAAAGCTGAAAAGGCAGCGGAAAAAGCAAACGCCAATTACCTCTACCAAAAGGCACTCCACGACAACCCGCAGATCGCCGCGTCCAACCCGCTCTCCCGGTATATGCAGAAGCAGCGTATCAAAAAGCAGTATGCAAAGACCGTCAAGGCACAGGGCGCAAAGTCCGTCAAGAACGCAGCGGAGAACACCCGGAAAGCGGCGAAAAAGACCGCAGAGGAAACCAAAAAGGCAGTCGCTTTTGTAGGGCGGCACCCGGCGGGTGTCTGTATCGCCATAGGTGCGCTGCTGCTTTTCATTATGGTATCTTCCGCGCTGTCCTCTTGCGGGGCTATGTTTTCCGGCATGGTAAACGGCATTGTTGGGACTTCCTACACGTCGGAGGACGCGGATTTAGTCGCCGTGGAAAATAACTATACGGCATTGGAAACGGAGCTACAACGCGAGATTGACAATATTGAGCGCGACAACCCCGGCTATGACGAGTACCGCTATGACCTTGACAGTATCGGGCATAACCCCCATGAATTAGCGTCCTACCTTACCGCGCTTTTACAGACCTATACCCCGGCAACGGCACAGGCAGAAATAGATCGTATCTTTGCGCTGCAATATACCCTCACTCTCACGGAGGAAGTGGAGGTACGCCACCGCACGGAAACCCGGACAGGGACGCGGACAGTCACCGACCCGGTAACGGGGGAAACCTCTACGGAAACCTACGAATACGAGGTAGACGTATCCTATAACTATTACATTCTCAACGTCAAGCTGGAGAACAAGCCCATATCCGAGCTTGCGCCGGGACTACTCACGCCGGAGCAGCTTGAAATGTTCCGGGTGTACTTGGAAACCAGCGGAAACAAGCCCCTCATTTTCGGCGGCGGTTCCCCGGACACAAACCCGTCCGAGGATTTAAGCGGGGTACAGCTTGTGAACGGCACACGCCCCGGAAATACCGCCATTGTAGACCGGGCGAAGTCACAGGTAGGAAATGTAGGGGGACAGCCCTATTGGAGCTGGTACGGCTTCAGCAGCCGCGTGGAATGGTGCGCCTGTTTCGTTTCATGGTGCTACAATCAAGCCGGGAAAAGCGAGCCGCGCTTTGCCGCCTGCCAGTCACAGGGTATCCCGTGGTTCCAGTCACACGGGCAATGGGGCGACCGCAATTATCCAAACATAGCACCCGGCGACGCGATTTTCTTTGATTGGGACGGGGACGGGAGCGCAGACCATGTAGGGCTTGTGATCGGCACGGACGGGCAGCGCGTTTACACCGTCGAGGGCAATTCCGGGGACGCTTGCAAGATTAAGAGCTATTCCCTTGACTATGGCTGCATTAAAGGCTATGGACTGATGAATTGGAACTGAACAACATTTTTTGACTATGAAAGGAGTTTTACATTATGGCAGCAAACAAGATTGACCGTATCAACCGGGAGATTGAAAAGACCCGCGAGAAGATCACCGAGTATCAGAACAAACTGAAAGGGCTGGAAGCACAGAAAACCGAAGCGGAGAATTTGCAGATCGTCCAGCTTGTGCGCTCCATGCGGCTTTCCCCCGCAGAGCTTACTTCCATGCTGTCCGGGGGCGCAATCCCCGGCATGACCCCCGCGCCCGTTTTAAGCGGCGCAGACATCGACGATAAGGAGGAAAACGAAGATGAAGAATAAGAATAAGAATAAGAAGATTTTTAATGCCCTGCTGACCTTATGCGCCGCCCTTGTCCTTATGGGCGGCTTTTCCGTTACCGCTTACGCGCAGACCCCGGAGGGACAGGACGACGCGACCGACGACAGCGGCGTTGTCTACGAGGAACCCGAAAAGGAAGAACCCCTCACCCCGGACGGGAACGCTACCCTTGTGGACGATTTTGGCGGCAACAAGCAGCTTATCACCGTGACGACCAAAAACGGCAATTACTTTTATATCCTCATTGACCGGGACGACAAGGGCGAGAACACCGTGCATTTCCTCAATCAAGTGGACGAAGCCGACCTTATGGCACTCATGGAGGACGGGAACACCGCCACGGAGCCGCCCACAGTCTGCAACTGTACGGAGAAATGCGAAGCCGGGAAAGTAAATGTAAGCTGCCCCGTCTGCAAGGACAACATGACCGCTTGCAGCGGCAAGGAAGCGGAGCCGGAAACGGAGGAACCCGCAGAGCAGCCGGAAAAGAAAAACAACACGGGCGGGCTTTTGGTATTCCTCATTGTGGCACTTCTTGGCGGCGGGGGCGCAGCCTACTACTTTAAGGTTATGAAGCCGAAGCAAGACGTAAAAGGCGGCACAGACCTTGACGATTTCGATTTTGACGATTACGACGAGGACGAGCCGGAACCCGACGAAACCGGGGACGGCGGGGGAACGGAGGACGAGGAAGCATGACCCTGTTCACCGACAACCCCTTAGAAAGAATGATGATACAGAAACCGGGTGACGGGCGGCGTGGAAAATCGCCGCCCGCTTCCATTCCCCCGCGCTGCAAGGGCTGTCCCTACAACCGGGAGCCGCCCTGCGTGGGGTACTGTATCAAGAAGCTGACAGAGAAAAACATGGGAAAATGAAAGGAGGATTTTTAAGTGCAGTTAGTGATTGCAGAAAAGCCCAGCGTCGCGGCAAGTATCGCCGCCGCGCTTGGGGTAAAAGAGAAAAAAGACGGATATATCGAGGGCGGGGGCTACCTCATTTCTTGGTGTGTCGGTCATTTGGTGGAGCTTGCGGAAGCTGCCGCCTACGGGGAGCAGTATAAAAAGTGGAGCTATGAGAGCTTACCCATTCTGCCGGAGGAATGGCAGTACAACGTCGCCGCCGACAAGGGGAAGCAGTTTTCAATCTTAAAGGAGCTTATGCACCGCGCCGACGTTTCCGAGGTAGTCAATGCTTGCGACGCTGGGCGCGAGGGCGAGCTGATCTTCCGCTTTGTCTATGAAGTGACGGGCTGCAACAAGCCCATGCGCCGCTTGTGGATTTCCTCAATGGAGGATAAGGCGATCAAGGCGGGCTTTGCCGACCTCAAAGACGGGCGGGACTATGACGCGCTCTATGCTTCCGCATTATGCCGCGCAAAAGCCGACTGGATCATTGGTATCAATGCGACGCGCCTTTTCTCCTGCCTGTATGACAAGACCTTGAACGTGGGGCGGGTGCAGACCCCCACACTGAAAATGCTGGTTGACCGGGGCGAAGCGATCTCCCATTTCAAGAAAGAAAAATACTACCATGTGCGCCTTGACCTGTCCGGCGCGGAAGCCGCCAGCGAAAGGATTTCGGATAAATCGAGAGCCGACGCACTGAAAGCAGCTTGTGAAGCAGGAACGGCGGTTTGTGTTTCCCTCACAAAAGAGAAAAAGACCGCCGCCCCGCCGAAACTCTTTGACCTCACTTCCTTACAGCGGGAAGCCAATAAAATCTATGGCTACACGGCGAAGCAGACCCTTGACCTTGCGCAGACCTTGTATGAAAAGCGGCTGCTTACCTACCCCCGGACAGACAGCGCATTTCTGACCGACGACATGGGGGACACGGCGGCAAAGACCGTTGCCATGTTATCCGGCAAGCTCCCCTTTATGGAGGGCGCAGAGTTTACCCCGGAGGTTTCCCGGACACTTGACAGCAGCAAAGTATCAGATCACCACGCCATTATCCCTACTATGGAGCTTGCAAAGACCGACCTTGCCGCGCTGCCGGAAAGTGAAAGGAATATCCTCACCCTTGCCGGGGCGCGTCTTATTTTCGCTGCCGCCGAGCCGCATATCTTTGAAGCGGTCACGGCGGTTTTCTCATGCGCAGATACAGAATTTACGGCGCGGGGAAAGACGGTGCTTGCGGGCGGCTGGAAAGACCTTGAACGCCGCTACCGGGCAACGCTGAAAGGCAAGCCCGACCCGGAGGACGCAGACAGTGACGGGGAAAACACCCTGCCGGAGCTTTCCCGAGGGACAGAGCTTTGAAAGTCCCACGGCAAAGGTGACGGAGCATTTCACAACGCCGCCAAAGCCCCACAACGAAGCAACCCTTTTGTCGGCAATGGAACGCGCCGGGAACGAGGACACCGACCCGGACGCAGAACGCCGGGGGCTTGGCACTCCCGCCACCCGCGCCGCCGTTATTGAAAAGCTGGTGAAGTCTGGCTTTGCAGAGCGCAAGGGAAAGCAGCTTATCCCCACACAGAACGGAGCCGCCCTTGTGTCGGTGCTGCCGGATATGCTCACTTCCCCGCAGCTTACCGCCGAATGGGAAAACAATCTGACGCAGATCGCAAAGGGAGCCGCCGACGCCGGGGACTTCATGCAGCGCATTGAAGCTATGGCGCGGGAGCTGGTAAAGGAGAACGCCACCGCCGACAAGGACAAGGTAGCTTTCACGGGCGGGGAAGAAAAGCCCTCTATCGGGAAATGCCCCCGGTGCGGTTCTCCCGTCCATGAGGGCAGGAAGAATTTCTACTGTTCTAACCGGGATTGTGCTTTTACCATGTGGAAAAATGACCGTTTCTTTGAAGAAAGGAAAGTCACCTTTACCCCGAAGATTGCCGCCGCCCTCTTAAAATCCGGCAAGATAAATGTCAAGGGCTTGTATTCCCCGAAAACAGGCAAAACCTACGACGGAACCGTTGTTTTAGCCGATACGGGCGGGAAGTACGTCAACTACAAGATAGAGATACCGAAGAAAAAATAAGTTTCGTAGCAAGCATAGGAAAAGAGTACCCTTTTCCGTAAATCCCCTTTCGACGCTGACGCGCCGGACGGGGATTTTGCTTGTTGGGAAGTGTCCCAAACCCTCTTGAAAAAATTAAAATCTTGGCAGAAAGCGCGGGTGCTGCAAGGCAGACCGGGCAACAATAAAAAAAGCAGCTTCCGCAATGCTGCCATAAAAGAAAGGAGCAAATGCAAATGAGCGAAACATTTTCAATCTTAATCGACAGCCGCAGCCGCTTTGAAACCGGGCAACCGGGCGGCGAATGGCTATCCATGCCGACCACCACGGAGCAGCTTCACGCCGCCATGAAAAGCGTCGGCATTACAGCGGAGAACCCGCAGGATTTTTTCATTAACGGATTTTCCAACACCGAGCAATACCCCTTTGACGTGCCGCTTTCCGTGATACAGGAAAGCACCATTGACGAGCTGAATTATCTTGGAAAGCTCTTAGAAATGCAGGGCGACGAGGACAGGAACAAATTCACGGCGGCGGTAACGCTGGGGGAACACGCCGGGAGCGTGAAAGACCTTATCAACCTTGCACAAAATCTTGACTGCTACTGGATTTATCCCACCGTCCGAACCGAAGCCGACTATGGCTATTACCTTATTGACGAGCTGGACGAATTGGAGCTGCCCGAAGAAGCAAAGAAATATTTCAAGTACGAGGAATACGGGCGGGACGCGGTACTGAAAGACCGGGGACAGTTTACCGATCAAGGCTATATCTACAACAACGGCAACACCTTTTCACAGTGGTACAATGGGCGGGAAAATGACATACCGAAAGAATACAAGGTAATGAGCTTCCCGGAGCCGGAACACCCCACCCCGGATAAACTGGAAAAGGACGAAGCCGCGCCGGAGCAGGAGGAACCCCAGCCGGGGACACAGCAGGAACCGCCGCCCCAGCCGCGCCCGGTCAACCCGATTATCCTCACCGCCGACAAGCCCGCTGAAAAGATCAAGGAGATCACAGACCGCTTAGAGCAGGGTATCACGGATTTATTTGACAGTGAACGCTACAAGGAATATCTGCAAGTCATGTCAAAGTTCCATAATTACAGCTTCAACAATACGCTGCTGATTGCCATGCAGAAGCCCGACGCTTCCCTTATCGCTGGATTTAACGCATGGAAAAATAACTTTGGACGGAACGTAATGCGCGGGGAAAAAGGTATCCGTATCCTTGCCCCGTCGCCGTACAAAATCCGGCAGGAGGTAGAGAAAAAAGACCCGCAGACGGGAAAGACGGTGACAGACAGCAACGGGAAGCCCGTCATGGAAACAAAAGAAATCCAAATCCCCGCCTATAAAGTCGTCGCCGTTTTTGACGTATCGCAGACCGAGGGCGGGAGCTTCCCGCCATTGGCGCAAACGAGCTGACCGGGGACGTGGAACAGTACGAGGATTTTTTTCGCCGCGCTGGAAAAAGACCTCTCCCGTGCCTATGGGCTTTGAGAAGATCGAGGGGACAGCCCACGGCTACTACCACTTGGAGGAAAAGCGCATTGCCATTGACGAGGGCATGAGCGAGCTTCAGAACCTAAAGACCGCTATCCATGAGATCGCCCACGCGAAGTTGCACGACATTGACCTTAACGCCCCGCAGGAGGAACAGGGGGACAGACCCGACCGCCGCACCCGTGAAGTTCAGGCGGAAAGTATCGCCTATACCGTATGCCAGCACTACGGGCTTGACACTTCCGACTATTCCTTTGGGTACGTCGCCGGGTGGAGCAGCGGGCGGGAGCTTGCGGAGCTGAAAACGTCCCTTGAAACAATCCGTGCCACCGCCGCCGAGATCATCAACAGCATTGACGGGCATTTTGCAGAGCTGCAAAAAGAACGGGAAGCTGCGAAAGCACAGGAAGCAGAAAAAGAGCCGACACCCGACCTTGCGGCAGAGCCGACCGTTACAATCGAATGGAGCGAAAGCCCCCAGCTACGGGAGGGCGAAACAATCCCCCTATCCCGCGCCAATACCCTTATCGCAGGGCTGGACGAAGCGAATCTTGCAAGCCCCGGTTACGATAAAGTGGCGTTCCGCATTGATTATGTGATGAACGGTATAGCCGACCACTACGAGGGGCGGCAGGACTTGGGCGACGGGGACGGTTCCCTTGTGGAGCATATCGAGCAGCACCACACCTATTATCTGAACGATAAAGAATGGGAAAACTACCTTTTGCACAACGAGGGCAAGGAAGCACTGGAAGCCGACAAGGAACACCGGGCAATGCTGCTGAATGAATTTATCCCCTATCTCAAACTGCACTGTAATTTATCCGAAATGGAGCGTATCTCTACGGAAGCCCTGCAAGCCGGGGAGAGCCTTACCTCTACGGAAACCGCCTACCATACCGCCATGCAAGCCTATGTTGCCGAGTGCAGGGGGCTTGTCAATCAAGGCGAATACAACTTGCCGCCTGTTCCCCAGCTTAGAGATTTTGACGTGGAGCTTGCCGCCTACAAGGAACACGTCAAGGAGGAAATCGCACAGGAAGCAGCCGCCGCAGGAATGACCGTGGAGGAATACGCTGCCAACGGGTACGAACCTTACGCCGCCCCGGAGCCGGAAGCAGCACAGACCACAGAGCCGCAGGAGCCGAAAAGCCCTGTTTCTGAAAAAACAGACACGCCGGAACAGGCAGGACAGACCGCCGACAAACCCCTTACAGATTTACAGAAAAAAGCGGTTGAGATCGCCAAACAGTACGAAAATCTCCCCTTGCAGGATAAGATCGGGATTGTCGCACAGGCTTTCGGCAGTACGTCGGGCAAAATAGAAACTTCCCCCTGTACCGGGAAATGGCGCGGTACAAGCGACATATCTATCAAGTTTGACAATGGCGCGTCCCTGTTTATCGGCAACCACAGGACACCGCAAGCGAAAACCGTAAAAGTGCAGACTGAATGTGTCAATGCCGCGCTGGTACGGTACAACCCGGAGATCATAGCCGCAACAAAGGAAGCCGCCATTTCCGCACTTAGGAAGCGGGAAACAAAAGACAATGAGATTGCCGGACAGAAAGGCTTGAAGCCCTACACCCTGCTCAATGTGGAATTTAACGACGGTACGGACGAGAAAAGCGGCGGTCACATGGGCTGGTATTATGTGACGCTTGCCGTTGACGGTAAAATCTGTTCCCACATAGAAACGGGGCTGAATTATGCCATATCAGACGGAAAAGTGAGCGAGAACCCCACAAGGGAAGATTATTTTACAGCGGGGGCATTGAAAGAAACTGATGTTGATTATGTTTTTAACAACGTAGGCTTTTCCTCAACCTCTGACCTGTATTCGCTGTCAATTAGCAAAGAAGTCCGGGAGCGTGCGGAAAAGACGCTTGCACAGCGGAAAGAAGTGCAGACGGAGAAAGCCGCCGACCCGCAGAGCCATACAGCAGAACAGCCGGAGCAGACGGAAACAAAGGTTACATACTACCCGATCAATGAGAACGCAGCCCGCCGCGCAAAGGAAGCAATCAGTTTTTCCGATTACAAGCCCGGAAGCGCAACGGCAGAATACCGCCACTATGTAGACGAAGCCGCCGAGCTTGCTGCAAGGCAGAAAAAGCGCGTTGACCCCTCTTTCCATGAAAGGATTGACGGGCTGCTTGACGCTTACGCCCGGAAGCTGGCGGCGAACATGAATAAGGGCTATGAGATCACCGCCCGCGTCCCGTCCATTATGATTGCCGGGGGAAGCAACTTCCCTGTCCGCAAAAAGGAGAAGCAGAACGCCGCCGCAGATAAGAACATGGAGGAATACCGGGAGATACAGGGTTTGCTTTGACAAAATCCGCAGTACCGGCATGGGCGGTATCAGTGCCGACGACCCGAACGCCGTTTCTAAGCTGGAAAGCAAACTTGCAAAGCTGGAAGCCTTGCAGGAAACCATGAAAGCGGTCAACGCTTACTACCGCAAGCATAAGACCCTTGACGGCTGCCCCCATTTATCCCCGGAGCAGATTGAAAAAATGAAAGCGTCCATGTCCGGGAGCTGGCGGGGGAACCCGAAACCCTTTGAAAGCTATGAATTATCCAACAACAACGCGGAAATCCACAGGCTGAAAGACCGCATTACCGCCCTTACCCGCAGGAAAGAGCTTGGATATGTGGGCTGGGAGTTTGACGGGGGACGTGTGGAAGCCAATACAGCGGATAACCGCTTGCAGATTTTCTTTGATGAAAAGCCGGACAAGGAAATCCGGGAGGAATTAAAAGGGAACGGCTTCCGTTATGCGCCCAGCGCGGAAGCATGGCAGCGGCAGCTAAACGACAATGCGATCTACGCCGCCGACCGTATCAAGTGCATACAGCCCCTTAACGGGGAAAGCCCCACCGAGTTACAGAAACGGGCAAGGCGGGAAGCCGCCGCACAGAAAGAAGCCGTCCCGGAGCAGCCGCAGGAGGAAACACAGGGCGCGGAGCCGGGGAACGCCGTCACGCCGGAAACCTTTTACAAGGTGCGGCAGAACCCGTACAGTGACAGCCCGGAAAACAGCTACATTTTGCAGGAGTATGTCGCGCAGGATAACGGCATGGCAAAGCTGGGGGATATTCTCTACACGGGAACCCCGGAAAAGTGCCGGGAGCTTTTGGGGAAGCTGGAAACCGGGGAACTGACACAGGGCGACGTAAAAGAGCTTTTATGCAAAGGCACAGGAAGCACAGCCCGCCGCCGAGCCGGGACAGGGAACGCCGGAGCCGACCGCCACCGGGAAAGAGCCGGACAAAGACACCTTTTCCATTTACCAGTTAAAGGACGGGGACGGTATGCGGGACTATCATTTTGAGCCTTACGACCGTCTGCAGGCGGCTGGGCTTTCCGTGGAAGCGGCAAATTATAATCTGATCTACACCGCCGAGCTTACGCCGAGGACTTCCCTTGAAGATATTTATACCCGTTTCAATATCGACCACCCCAAAGATTTTTAAGGGACACAGCCTTTCCGTATCGGATATAGTGGTGCTTCATCACAACGGGGAGGACACCGCGCATTACGTTGACAGTTTCGGCTATAAGGAAGTGCCGGAGTTTTTACAGGAGCAGACACCGCAGCTTACCCCCGACACCCGCATGACCGGGGAGCAGATCAGAACGCCACGGGGAGCTTTTTCTGTAACCGATATGACCGCCGAACAAATGAGGGAAGCCGGGTATGGACTTCACCATACGTCGGAGGACGGAAAATATCTCATTATGGGGAACGGGACACAGGCGTTTGCAGTTGCCGCCGAGCAGCCGGAAAAAGGCAGACACCCTAAAAGCACGTCGAGGACGCTATCGAGCAGAACGACAACCATTTTGACGGTATCATCAACAATACCCCTACCGCTGACGAGCTGGAAGCAAAGGCAAGAAACGGCGAACAGATCTCCCTTGCCGAGTATGCCGCCGCGCTGAAAGCGGAAAAGGAACAGGGAAAGGAAACGAAACCGGGGAAAAAGACCGAAAAGAAGCCCTCTATTCGGGCGCAGCTCAAAGCCGACAAGGAACGGGCAGCGCAGAGGAAACAGGCAAGAAGCAAGTCGCAGGACTTGGAAAGGAGCTGATTATGGGGAAATTGAATAAATTTGAGAATGTGGACGTGTTCGCTTCCCTTGAAGCCATTATGAAGCAGAACACGGGATTTTATCAGAGTGATTTTGACATTGACAAAAAGATCATTGCGGAAAAGGCGGCAAGCCAAAACCCCGCTGACAAAACGCTCTTGTGGCTTTCCCGCCCGTCCGGGACATACTGCTTTCGGGAGCGTGACGTTTTCATCAGCGACACCGCCCCGCATAATACATGGCGTTTCTACAAGGAGCAGACCCGCGACCCTATCCTTGCTTACGCCGTGGAGCTGACCGGGGTACAGGACGGGAAGATCACGGGCAATCTCTATGAGCTGGACTATGAAAAACACTATGAGCGCGTCAAAGACAATACTGTTGACGCTGGGACGGTGACGCTTGTTTATGAGCATGGGACGAGGGAGCAGCCAGCCGAGCAACATTTTAATGGCTATCCCGACCCCCAGCTTGGGAAGTTTGAATATTTTGAAGTACAGCCGAAAGACCCGGAAGCCCTGCAATCCCTGTTACGGGAAGAAAAGCACAGCCGGGATAAGCTGACACCGGGGGACTTAAAGGAACATATCGCCGCATTGCATGAGGGTATGATCGAGCATGAAGCGCGGCGCATTGTGGCAGACATGAAAAAGCTGTCTGCCCCCAACAGCCCGGATAAATCTCATTTCATGGTGGAGCTGTCCCCGTCCTTTGAACGGCTTGCGTCCACAAAGGACACGGAACGCCTTTTCTCCATGCTGCCCTATAAGACCCTTGCTTTCTCACAGATCAAGAACAGCTACGGTACATACGCACTGATCGGTAAGGACGAGAACCGGGACAAGGAGGTAAGGAAGCCCCGCCCCTCTGTCCGGGCGCAGCTTGCACAGGATAAAAAGAGAACCGTCTCGAAAAAGGCGGCGGCAAAAAAGAAAGATCACGGATTGGAGGTATGAGCATGAACAAATATAACAATTTCACGGTTGAGGAAACCAACCTTTTGAGTATCTACATGACAGGCAGCAAGGAGGGGCTTGTAGTGGCTATGAACGCCGCGCTGCCCTTTATGGAGGGGGAAATGCGGGACTTTGCCGCCCGTACCCTTGCCAAAGTGGGGCGCATGACCGAAGCGGAGTTTGCGGGGCTTGCCCTTTACCCCGCCGACGAGGTATGAGCGACATTAAGCGGCTTACGCCGCCCCAAAGCCGGAAAGTCAATACCCTTGTGCGCCGGACGTGCTGTAACTGCGATAATGGGAACTGTATCTTGCTTGACGACGGGGACGAGTGCGTATGCCCGCAGCTCATTTCCTATTCCCTGCTCTGTAAATGGTTCCGCATTGCGGTACTGCCCGCAGATAAGGAGCTGTACGCCGAGCTTTGCCATACGGAGGATATGAGGCGGTGTAGCGTGTGCGGTGCGCCCTTTGTTTCCAGCTCTAACCGGGCTGTCTACTGCCCGGACTGCCGGAAGCGTATCACCCGCAGACAGACCGCCGAGCGTATGAGGAAAATGCGGGCGAATGTGACGCGATAGGGGCAAAATAAGCCTTTGATTTATGCGGCTTTCCGGGCGGGGAAATAAGACGGCAAGGGATTTATACCTTTACCCCCGGAAATGCGGTTCTATTGCGTAACAATCCAATCTCTGCACCCATGAGAAAACCGGGGCGCGGTGGCTATCTGACAGCTACCGCGTCCCGGCTATTTTTTTGTGTCCTTATCCGCGCTCTGTCTGCCTTTCCCGCTCCGGCTGCTTCTCTGTCTGTAAAATACTGTCTATGTTCCGTTTGATAACATCATATTCCTGCACCTGTTTTTTCAGCTTGCCATAATCGGCATAAAGGCTTTCTTTCTGTCCTTGCAGCTTTTCATATTCCGCTTGGAGGACGGGGACGCTGGGGAGCTTGCCGCCGATCTGCGCCGCCTTTAGTGCCTTTGCCGCCGCTTCATGGAGGATAATACCCCGTTCATGCTCTGCCCGGTACTTCTCTTTGTTCCGGGCTTTGCGGTAGGCTTCATAGAGGGGCTTTGTCTTTTGGTAGGTAGTGACATTCTTAATGAGCAATGCCATATCTGATAGACGCTTTTCCACTTCCTTTAGGCTGTCCCCTGCCTGTTCGCTTGCCGTGGTGATTTCCTCTATCCGGGTGAGCAGATCGGCGTACTGCTCAATCTTATTTTCCGTAAGGAAATTCATAGTCTTTGCCGCCTGTTTCAGATTGTGGATTTTCGCCCACTGTTCATAGCCTCGGCTTTGTTGTGCTTTGATACTGTGCTCAATATCAATGAGAAGATTAACGCCCTTGCGCTCTGCCTTTGGAGCTTTGGCGGCACGGGTACGCTTGCCCGCTATCCGTTCTTTTATGGCTTCCTCCGTATAGTCCGTGCCGAGGGTTTTCAGACGGGTAAACCGTTCCTGCCCCGGTGCGCGGCATGAGATATATTTTCCGGGCTTGATCTCATATCCTGCCGCCTGTAACCGCTGCAATAGTTCCTCAAAGCTGGAAACTTGGGGAATGAGCGCGTCCACGGCGATCTTTAGCTTGCCTTTCCAGCTTGTCCCCGTTTTCTCCGCTTGATATTCTGCATAGCTCTTTCCCTTGCTGCCCTTGCCGGGGACGACCACGGAAAGCCCATTGTCCCGGCACAGCTTGTCGCTCATGTTCCGTATACCGTAATAGCTCCTTTTGTTGGAATTGTATTTGTGGTGGTCTACGAAGTTCACCGCGCAGAAAATAATGTGGTTATGGATATGCCCCTTGTCAATGTGCGTCGTCACAACATACTCATGTTGCCCCTTTGTTACCGCGTCGGCAAGCTGCTTTCCGATTTCATGGGCTTTCTGATAATCCACTTCCCCCGGCTCAAAGGACTGTATCAGATGAAAGGCTAAATTGTTCCCCTTTTGGAGTGCTTGGGACAATGTATATTCAAACTCAATATCTGCCGTTTCATAGGAGCAGCCGAAAGAGGACACAAGCATTTTTCCGTCCGTCTTGTCCGGGTTTTCGATATAGTCAAGGGCTTTGCTTAGAGTGCTTTTTAATAGGCTTAATCTTTGTAACCGCCATATCTCCGCAAGCACCCCCTTTATTTCCTCTATGTCCTCTTGGTATGCGTTCCCCGTCGCGTTTACGCGGCGTGCTATCTGGTTGACGTTGACACCGATTTTTTGTATCTCTGCGGTCATAGCCTTTATGTCGGCGTGGTCTATCTGAATGATATATCCGTCAATGGCAATCTTCCGCAGATACGCCGCCATGTTCCGGGTGGGTACGAGCTTCATTTTTTCCAGTATTAAATCCCGTTCCGCTTCCGTCACTCTGAATTTGATTTGTACCGTCCTTTTGCGTCCGTCCATGTATTCGCTCCTTTCCTTTCCGTTCCGAGGGTTTGGGACACTTCCCAACAAGCAATTTTCAACCGACGCGCCGCAGCGCGGGAGGGGGAAAAATACGGAAGTGGTACCCGCTTCCTATGCTTGCTACGAATGTTTTTTTATCCTTTAGGCTCTTATCCCCTACTACGGAGAAAAAGCGATTTTGCCAAACTTCCGCAAAAGAAAAACGCTGCAATCTCAAAAAAGATTACAACGCTCTCTAAATCCTGTTCAGTTTTAAGCCGGACATTCCTATTCGCCCTCTTTTTTTCGACTTCGGAAATCTCTTTTTGCCGTTGCGGTCACAATCCGTATGCCTGTATCGCTCATACCGTCAAGGAGCGCGTCAAGCTGCCGCCGCTTTGTGTCCTTTGCAGCGGGCGTGTCTAACAGGAATTGGTCTACGGATATATGGTAACGCTGTATCAGCTCAAAGAATATCTGTAAACTTGGGTGCTGCCCCTTGTTCTCAATGTTCGCAAGGTAGCGCGGCGAGATAAACATTTCGTCGCCTACTTTCTTGCGGCTTTCCTTGCGTCCTTCACGCGCTGCCTTTATCGCTGCCCCAAAAAGCCTTGAAGTCGTATTTTTGGTACTGGTCTTTTTTTGCCATAGTTATTCACCCTCTTACATTTTACTGTTCCCCTTTCTTCTTGGATATGTCTACATAGTTCTATCAGTTAGCCAAAATAATTCATATATATATATGTTGACAACAAGCTGCTTTTGTATATAATATTATATAAAAGGGGGGAATGTTTATGTTACATAGCATGCGTATTCGATAAGCATTGAAATCAAAAAAAGATTTTTTTCCCATTTTCAATATGGGCTTTTTTTGTCATGCTTATTTTGCGTATGCTATACAACAAAACTAACGACGTATAGACATAGTATAAAAAAACTATGCCTTAATTTTTGTTGTAGTATTATAGTATAAATGCAGGTCAATGCTCATGTTGAGAATTGACCTGCATTTTTGTGCAAAAAGGAGAAATATTATGCTTGAAAAATATTGGATAAAATGTCCAATTTGTAACGGAAAGACGAGGGTTCAAGCATTTTTATAATACGGTATTAAGAAATTTTTCCTCTTTTCTGCCCTAAATGTAAATTAACGCATATCGTTGATGTTGAAAAACTAGAAATCATAATCAAAAAAACTCTGAAAAAAACAAACTTTTTAATTTTTGAAAAGGAAGGATATTTAAATGAAACACTTACCTAAAAAGTACACCTACGGAAATATTGAATGACCCATACGGATTTACTTACAAAGAAATGTCGGAAGTAATTGGAGAGGATAAAAGCAAGAGCCTTATATACGGAATTGTATAAACAGCCATTTCACAAAGAAAAATCTATCAATATCAACAAAAAAAGTCTATAAAAAGTAGCGATACTGAAAAAGTATGTTTATGAATTGAAAGATAACAGGTATATTGAAACGGTTTTTTATTAAACGGCGAGATGGTGGGACTGTTTGCGTAAGTACGCAAGTTGGTTGTTCTGTTGGCTGTATTTTTTTGTGAGTCCGGACGCAATGGTTTTGTTCGTAATCTAACACCGTCTGAAATTGTGCAGCAGGTTGTATTGATACGTCAAAAAGTAAATCGTATCGTTTTTTATGGGAATGGGAGAACCTTTATTCAATTACGACAACTTGATTGCAGCAATCCATATTCTTCGAGATAGAAATGGACTTAACTTTCCAACCGACGGCATTACCGTATCAACAGTTGGTCCAGTTAATCAATTAAAAAAAATTGCGCGAAGAACATCTAAAAAAATTCAGTTGACAATATCTTTACATGCAGCAACACAGGCTGCGAGAAACTGTATCATTCCTCATATGCACATGTACGCTATTGAAGATGTTGTTAAGCAAGCATTGTCCTATTCTCAAAGGCATAATCGAAAAGTGGTATTTGCGTATTTGCTTTTACCAGGTATAAATGACCGTTCCTCAGATATAAGGCAACTTGCAAAAATGGTTTAAGGGCAAAAATGTTATGATTAACGTGCTGCAATACAACCCGACGAGTAATTCAAAAATTAGAGCACCACAAAAACAAGAAATGGTTGCGTTCAAACATCAATTAGAGCAAACAGGACTTGAAGTTACCATGAGAGTTTCTCATGGTAGAGAGATTAAAGCAGCTTGTGGACAGTTAGCTAATACATATAATAAAGCCAAAAAACAACAGAAATAATTTAATTAAAAGAGCCAGACGCACAGACGCAGAGCCGATAATATGCAGTTTGAAATACTGCTGTTATCGGCTCTTTTTTGATTTTAATTTGTGCCCCTAATAACCATATTGGAGCAAAATCAGAAATGTTGCTTGTCGTTCTTTGATTTCCGCAGCAGCTTTGAAAAATCAAAGCCGCCGTTTCTTTTTATCTTCTAATGAAATGACGCGGTATCACTGTTAAAAGCGGCGGCTAAAGGAGGTAGCCGCCATGAAGCACATACCCTATCGACAAAATCCGACGGTCATTGACATATCAAAAAAAGCCCGACCACCGCCGGGAACCTCTCTACCCTTGACTATGAACTGTCTAATCATCTAAATACTGCTTACAATACCTATACGCCTGTCCGGGCTTTTCGGACAGGCGTATTTTGCTGCTCAAAAAATTTTTTGAAAAAATTTCAAAAAATCTTCGGCGTTTTTCAAAAACGCCGTATTGCCCCGCGAAAAGGGGGAAGCACCACCAACTTTCCAACGAGAAAGGAGGTGAGAATGTGGAACCTAATAGCAGGGAGTTTTACAAACAATGTGCTTTTCAGAAGTTTTGTAATACGGTGCTGCACAATGAAGCGTGTGACGCTCACAGGGAGCTGCACAGGCATAAGGCAAGGGAAGTCACCTTTTCCGATTTGCCCTTAGACGAAGCGCGGCAGCTTCATACCTTTGATGAATATTTCAAACGGGAAACCGCCGAAACCGTCTTTGAGAAAGCCGGGAAGAAAATCACGCCGAAGCTGCTTCTTGAAGCAATCCGTACTTTGCCGGAAGAAAAGCGCAAAGCCGTACTCCTGTACTATTTCGAGGGAATGAACGACACCGAGATTGCGAAGTTGTTCAATACATCGAGAAGCACGATACAGTACAGGCGGACAAGCTCTTTTGAGAAATTAAGAAAATATCTGGAGGAAAATGCTGATGAATGGGACGAATGGTAACGAACCCGGCTACCCGGAAAATGCCCTTGTTCCCTATCCTGTCATTGTGGCAGCGACAAAGGGTGACCCGGACGCCATGAAGATTGTCTTGCAGCATTTTAGCGGCTACATAGCCCGCCTCTCCATGCGGAAGCTGTACGACGAGCGCGGGAACGTCTATTTCGGCGTAGACCACGACATTCGGGAACGGCTGCAAGCAAAACTGATGATGGCTGTCCTCACCTTTAGGACAGAGGAATAACCGCAACGGCGGCGGGACGCTTTCTCTCACCCCCTTTTCCGTTCCGCTGTTGACGCGGGTAGCACAGCCATTTTGAACCTTGAAAAAGAAAGCGGCGCAAGATAACGGCGGCGCAGCATAGGGCAAATCGGATACGTTCCTTTTGCGTCGAGCCATACGGCGGGTGCGCCATGACGCTATCCGGGCGAGGTTATCACCGCCCGGACAGCCGAGCGACCAACACCGCGCCGGAAAGCAAGTGTAGCGGTTTGCGGGCAACGACACGCAGAATATACAATGATACTTCCTTACAGCCACAGTCCGAGCGTTAAGAGCGTCGCAGGCAATGGGTAGGGCTGCATGAGAACCATGCCGGGGTGAAATTCCCATGAGGTTATGCTAATAACCGTCCGATCACAGCCCCTTTTCACTATTAACCTTTTACCCATTTTTGAAAGGGGGATTTATAGAATGAACAATGCTGATGTGCCTATTTGGGAAAAGTACACGCTTACGATTGAGGAAGCGTCAAAATATTTCCGCATTGGAGAGAACAAACTGCGGAAACTTGCGGAGGAAAACCCTACGGCGGGCTGGGTGATCTTGAACGGGAATCGTATTCAGATCAAGAGGAAACAGTTTGAAAAAATCATCGACACACTGGACGCAATTTAGCGAAAAAGATAGTGAAAAAGAGCCTTGAATGTGCTATAATAAATATAAGCATATCAAGGCTCTTTCCGACACGGAAAGGAGCAAAAAAACAATGTCGGAGAAAAAGACGTGATAATAAAAACCGCATTTTTGCGTTCGGGAGAGAGCCAGAGAAAAGACGGGAGATATGCTTATAAATATACCGATACTTTTTGGTAAAGTGCAATTTGTCTATGCGTGGAAGTTAGTACCTACGGACAAGACCCCAGCCGGGAAGCGTGACGACATATCCCTTAGAGAAAAAGAAAAAGAGATACGGAAAGACCTTGACGACGGGATAGACACAATCGGAAAGAAAATGACCGTCTGCGAGCTTTACGCAAAGCAGAACCGCCACCGGGGAACGTAAGGCATAACACCACAAAGGGGCGCGAACGGCTGATGAAGCTGCTGGAAGCGGATAAACTTGGTTCCTGCCCCATTGACAGTGTGAAACTGTCCGACGCGAAAAGAATGGGCGTTGCGCATGAAAGAAAAGGGAATATCCTATAAGACCATAAGCAATGACAAGCGTTCTTTGAAAGCTGCTTTTTACACAGCGATACAGGACGACTGTATAAGGAAGAACCCCTTTGACTTCCAGCTAAACACCGTGATTGAGGACGACACA